>Ga0209208_10000027_pt1 | contig 142488 bp, 108 predicted proteins | sample S1TSphfallax_3_FD_187694 | JGI IMG/M metagenome (GOLD analysis project Ga0209208, IMG submission 187694) | Host-associated microbial communities from peat moss isolated from Minnesota, USA - S1T2_Fd - Sphagnum fallax MG (SPAdes) (version 2) | ecosystem: Host-associated > Plants > Peat moss >... | reverse complement strand
AGCAACATTTCCGAAGGCATCGCCCGTCTGCTTACCTGTGCCGAACACCCCAAAGCCGCCAGGCTCCGTATGGCCAGGATCGGTCCCTACACTCCGCGACCGTTCGAGCCACCCCTCACCCCCCCCAGCCGCCCCCGCCACTCCACCAGCCCCGAATCCCCACACACCGCCCGTATCTCAGCCGGCGCAAACGTCGTTTACCCCTCGCCCAACCCGCGCACACCTCCACATCACGCAAAGCCACGCAAACACATTTTGGCGTCCCACCCTACGCGTCTGCGTCCCGTCAGGCGCAACGTCTGGTTCTCTGCTCATCTCACCCGAAAGCCGCCCGTCTTCTCCCGGCCAGCTCGGGCCGATCATGCAAATCCAACTGCCCCCCAGTTTGTTGCCCTCCTTTCACGAAAAATGTAAAAATTCTTTCTTCTCTCGGAAAGACAGCAGCCGTGTCGCTCTTAGGTCGTTCTAGCAACTAAGCGCATAACCTCGTCGGCGATCGCCAGGCACGACGTCAGGCCCGGGCTCTCAATGCCAAACATATTCACCAAACCCGCAACCCCATGAACATCCGCCCCCTGGATCACGAAATCCTGCGTCTGCGTCGGCGGCACAATCTTCGGGCGGATGCCGGCATAGGCCGGGCGCAGCGCATCTTCCGGCAGACCGGGCCAGTAACGGCGGATGGCGGCGGCGAAAACCGGGGCGCGGGCCGGATCCACCGCGTAGTCGATCGCCTCCACCGCTTCCACGTCCGGCCCAAACCGCGCCCCTCCGGCGAGATCCAGCGTAAGGTGGATGCCGGCGCCGCCAGGGATAGGCACCGGATAGATCAGGCGCCGGAAGGGGGAAGGCCCGGCAAGGGCGAAGTAGCTGCCCTTGGCGAGATAGGCGGGGGGCACGTGGGCGGCATCAAGCCCGGCTATCGCCCCCGCCAGTGCGCAGGCGCCCAGTCCCGCGGCGTTGATCAGCATGCGGCACGCCAGCCGCATCTTCTCCGCACCACCCACATGCAGCACAAACCCGCCCGGCTGCACGTCCACGCGCTGCACCGGCGCGTGGAACGCGAACGCCGCACCAAAATCCTCCGCCTCGCCGCGCAGCGAGAGCATCAGCGCGGCGCTATCCACAATGCCGGTAACCGGGGAGAGAAGCGCGCCGGTGCAGCGTAGCGCCGGCTCCAGCGCGTGGGCTTCGGCACCGCTCAGCAGGCGCAGATCCTCCACCCCGTTGGCGGCCGCGCGGGCGGCGATGCCCTCCAGCATCGGCTGCTCGGCCGGTTCCGTTGCCACCACCAGCTTGCCGCAGGCGCGCGCCGCCACGCCATGATCGGCGCAATAGGCATACAGCGCGCGGCGGCCTTCCACGCATAGCCGGGCCCGGAGCGAGCCGGGGGCGTAGTAAAGCCCCGCATGGATCACTTCACTGTTGCGTGATGAGGTGCCGGTGCCGATGGCCCCCGCCGTCTCCAGCACCACCACATCATGGCCGGCGCGGGCCAAAGCGCGCGCGACGGCGAGGCCGACGACGCCGGCGCCCACCACCACGCAGCCGACATCATCCGTCATGCCGCTATCATCCGGTTCCGTAACGACCTATCTATTCGCTGCGGACGCAAATCACGTTTGGCCCGTCAAGCCTGCAGCGAAGGGGAAGCATGGTGGGGTCGCCCGGATACGGCAGAATGATGCCGCGCGGGCCAGGCGGCGCGGCCGCGATCCGGCGGTGGGGCCGCGCGGCGGCGCACGCGCCCAGCCCCAGGGCGGCGGCACATAGAACCAGGGCGCGGCGCATGGTATCGTTATCCTCTCGTCTCCATCCCGCCCCGGGGGGCGGGGCCGCGGTTACACAGGCTTACATCGTTGCGCCTAGCCGGCGCGGGGGCGACCTGCCTACAAACGGCCGCCCGTTTTGCAGGGGCCTTGGGGCTGGATGAGTTTTCGCGCTGGAATACCCTCATGGATGATCTGACCCCTCCCGCACTGGCGCCCAGCCGGGCACAGACCGTTCAGCGGCGCGGCCGGCTGATGCCCTGGCTGATCATGGTCGGTGTTTTAGGGATTGTGGTGGTGCTGGTGCTGCGCCTCAAGGGTGCCTCCACCGGCAGCCATTATGTGCCGCTGGCGCCGCAGGCCGTGGGCATTGCCACCGTGACGCCGCACGATATGCAGGTGGTGGATAACGGGCTCGGCACCGTCACGTCGCTCGCCACGATCACGGTGCAGACGCAGATCTCCGGCGTGCTGCAAACGATCGGCTTCAAGGAGGGGCAGATCGTGCACAAGGGCGATTTTCTCGCCCAGATCGATCCGCGGCCCTATCAGGCGCTGCTGGACCAGGCGCGCGGCACGCTGCTGCACGATCAGGGGCTGCTGAAGGAAGCCCAGATGGATGAGAAGCGCTACGAGACTCTGCACCGGCAGGACAGTATCGGCCGCCAGCAATACGAGGACCAGGTTTTCGTGGTGCAGCAATACCAGGGCTCCGTTGCCGCCGATCAGGGCTCCATCGAGGCGCAGCAGGTGAATTTGGATTTTTGCCATATCACCTCGCCGGTGACCGGGCGGGTGGGGCTGCGCCAGGTGGACCAGGGCAATTACGTCACCCCGAGCCTGGCGAACGGCATTGTGGTGGTGACACAGCTCGACCCGATCAGCGTGATTTTCACCCTGCCGGAGGATGATGTGGCCCCGATCCAGGAGCAGCTTGCCGCCGGCGCCACCTTGCAGGTGGTGGCGTATGATCGCAGCAACACGGTGCAGGTGGGCACGGGCACGCTGGAGACGATCGACAACCAGATCGATACCACCACCGGCACGGTGAAGCTGCGGGCGCTGTTCGCCAACCCGAAATTCACGCTGTTTCCGAACCAGTTCGTGAATTTGCGGCTGATCGTGAGCACGGTGAAGAACGCGCTTACGGTGCCGAACGCCGCGATCCAGACGGGCGCGCCGGGAAGTTTTGTGTATGTGGTGCAGCCGGATAGCACGGTGGCCGTGCAGGTGGTCAAGCCAGGGGTTGCGGATTCCGAAAGAACGCAGATCCTGGAAGGGCTGGTGGCCGGGCAGAAGATTGTGGTGGACGGTGCCGACCGCTTGCGTGATGGCGCGCATGTCACCGTGCCCGGCCCCACCACCGGCTTCAAAGGCGCGCGCGGCACCCACCATTGGGACCCCAACAACCCCGAAGCCCACCACCACCATCGCGAGTCGGCCGATTAATGCCACGCGACACCCAAAGTACCAAAAGTTTTTTGCTTCTTTTTTTCAAAAAAGAAGAGTCTTCTTTTTCTGAAGAAAAAGAAGCAAAAAGACTTTTATCTGTTTGGGTGTCGTGAACCCATCAGCCGTTTTCATCCTTCGGCCGGTGGCGACGACGTTGCTGATGGTGGCGGTGATGCTGGTGGGCATGATCGCGTATCAGTATCTGCCGCTCTCGGCTTTGCCGGAGGTGGATTATCCCACGATCCAGGTGCAGACCTTCTATCCGGGCGCGAGCCCGGAGGTGATGACGAGTTCGGTGACGGCACCGCTGGAGCGGCAGTTCGGCGAAATGCCGGGGCTGAACCAGATGGCATCGCAAAGTTCGGCCGGCGCATCGGTCATTACGTTGCAGTTCAGCCTGGATCTGTCGCTGGATGTGGCGGAGCAGGAAGTGCAGGCCGCGATCAATGCCGCGGGCAATCTGCTGCCGAGTGATCTGCCGGCGCCGCCGATTTACGCGAAGGTAAACCCCGCCGATGCGCCGGTGCTGACATTGGCGCTGACCAGCAAGACCATGGCGCTGACGCAGATGGAGGATATCGCGGAGACGCGGTTGGCGCAGAAGATCAGCCAGATCGACGGCGTGGGCCTGGTTTCCATTTCCGGCGGCCACCGCCCCGCGGTGCGCGTGCAGGCGAATTTGCAGGCGCTCGCCGCGCTCGGCCTCAACATCGACGATCTGCGCACCACCATCGGCAACCTGAACGTGAATACGCCGAAGGGCAATTTCGATGGGCCGGCGCAGGCGACCACCATCAACGCCAATGATCAGTTGCCCGATGCCAAGGCTTTTGCCAACGCCATCATCGCCTACAAGAACAACGCGCCCGTGCGCCTCACAGACGTGGCCAGGCTGGTGCAGGGATCGGAGAACACCAGGCTGCAAGCGTGGATGGACCGCACGCCGGCGGTGATCCTGAATGTGCAGCGCCAGCCGGGCGCGAACGTGATCCAGGTGGTGGACCGCGTCACCACCCTGCTGCCGAAATTGCAGGCTTCCCTGCCCAGCGCGATGCAGGTGACCAAACTCACCGACCGTACGAACACCATCCGCGCCTCGGTGGCCGATGTGGAATTCGAGCTTGCGCTGGCAATTGCGTTGGTGGTGCTGGTGATCTTTCTGTTCCTGCGGCGCGTGGCCGCCACCATCATCCCCAGCCTGTCGGTGCCGCTGTCGCTGGTGGGCACGCTGGCCGCGATGTATCTGTGGGGGTTCTCGCTGGATAACCTGTCGCTAATGGCGCTGACGATCGCCACCGGCTTCGTGGTGGACGATGCGATCGTGATGATCGAGAATATCGACCGCTATGTGGAAATGGGGCTTTCACCGCTTTCCGCCGCGCTGGAGGGGTCGCGCCAGATCGGCTTCACCATCATATCGCTCACGGTTTCGCTGCTGGCGGTGCTGATCCCGCTGCTGTTCATGGGCGATGTGGTGGGGCGGCTGTTCCATGAATTCGCCATCACGCTGGCGGTCACGATCGTGATCTCCGCGGTGGTGGCGCTCACGCTGGTGCCGATGCTGTGCGCGCGGCTGTTGCGCGCCGCGCCGGTGGAAAAGATGGGCCGCATCGCCCGCTGGTCCGAGCACATCAGTGAGCGCGTGATCGCCGGCTACGGACGCACGCTGGATTGGGTGCTGGACCGGCAAGACGCAACATTGTTCGTGGCCGCGGCAACGCTCGCGCTGACCGTGTGGCTATACATCGTTATCCCCAAAGGCTTCTTCCCCGTGCAGGATACCGGCCTGATCCAAGGGATCAGTTCGGCCGCGCCCTCATCCTCCTATGCCGCGATGGCGCGGGGGCAGCAGGCGCTGGCAGATGCCATATTGCAGGATCCCGATGTGGCCAGCCTTTCCTCCTTCATCGGCGTGGATGGCAGCAACACCACGCTGAACGCCGGGCGCTTGCTGATCAATTTGCGCCCCCGCGCCCAGCGATCGCTTTCCGCCTCGGCCATCATCCGCCGGTTGCAGCAGGAAGTGGCGCGCGTGCCGGGCATCACGCTATATATGCAGCCGGTGCAGGACCTCAGCATCGATACCACGGTCAGCGCCACGCAATACCAGTTCGTGCTGGAAAATGCCGACCTCGCCGCGTTTTCCACCTGGGTGCCCAAGCTGATGGCGCGGCTGAAGACCATCCCCGCCATCACCGATGTGGCCAGCGACCTTCAGAACAACGGCCTCGCCGCCGATATCACCATCGACCGGGCCACCGCGGCGCGGTTCGGCATCACGCCGGCCACCGTGGATAACGCGCTCTACGATGCGTTCGGCCAGCGCATCGCCTCCACCATCTACACCGAGAGCAACCAGTATCGCATCATCCTGGAAGCCGATCCGGCGGCGCAAAAATCCTTCACCAGCCTGGATGCGATCTATCTGCCATCCTCCACCTCCACCACTGGCCAGGTGCCGCTCAGTGCCATCGTGAAGGTCACGCAGCGCCCCGCGCCGCTGATGGTCAGCCATCTGGGGCAATTCCCCGCCACCACCATCAGCTTCAATCTCGCGCCCGGCGCCTCGCTGGGCGAGGCGGTTTCCGCCATCGAGCAGGCGGAGGCGGAGCTGCAATTGCCCGATAGTTTTCTCACCGCCTTCCAGGGCGCCGCATCGGCCTTTCAGAATTCGCTCTCCAACGAATTATATCTGGTGCTGGCCGCCATCGCCGCGATGTATATCGTGCTCGGCGTGCTCTATGAAAGTTTCGTCCACCCGATCACCATCCTCTCCACGCTGCCCTCGGCCGGGATCGGCGCCTTGCTGGCGCTGATGCTGGTGGGCAGCGATCTGGATATCATCGGCATCATCGGCATCGTTCTGCTCATCGGCATCGTCAAGAAGAACGCCATCATGATGATCGACTTCGCGCTGGTGGCGGAGCGCGAACAAGGCTACGCGCCGCGCAACGCGATCCACCGCGCCAGCACACTGCGCCTGCGCCCGATCCTGATGACCACCTTTGCCGCCCTGTTCTCCGCCCTGCCGCTGATGCTGGGCACCGGCACCGGATCGGAGCTGCGCCGCCCCTTAGGCCTCGCCATCTTCGGCGGACTGATCGTCAGCCAGGTCCTCACCCTCTACACCACGCCCGTCATCTACCTGATGTTCGACCGCCTCGCCGCCCGCCTCAGCCCCCCGGTGCCCGCGTGACGGGCCTAAATGAACAAAAGTTCTTTGCTTCTTTCTTTCAAGAAAGACCCGCCGCGGAGCGGAAAAAGAGCCCCGCCGCGGAGCGGCAAAAAAGCAAGGTCTTCTTTTTTGAAAAAAAGAAGCAAAAAACTTTTACCCATTTAGGTACGCACCTCTGAACATAAGTGCGCCATTTATTGCTCGGCCTATAGCCACGACGCTGCTCACGGTGGGCATCGCGTTGCTGGGGGTGTTTGCCTACGCAAAACTGCCGGTCTCGCCGCTGCCACAGGTGGATTTCCCCACAATCTCCATCACGGCCAGCCTGCCGGGGGCAAGCCCGGATACGGTGGCAACCTCAGTGGCAAGCCCACTGGAGCGCCATCTCGGCCAGATCGCCGATGTCACGGAAATGACGTCGCAAAGCAGCGTCGGCTCCGCGCGCATCACGCTGCAATTCGATCTCAACCGCAATATCGACGGCGCCGCCCGCGATGTCGAAGCCGCCATCAACGCCGCCCGCGCCGATCTGCCCGCCGCGCTGAAATCCAACCCCACCTACCGCAAGGTGAACCCGGCCGACGCACCGGTGATGATCCTCGCACTCACCTCCAAAACCCTCACCCAAGGCCAGCTCTACGATTCCGCCGCCACCGTGCTGGAACAAAAAATCTCCCAGCTCGCCGGCGTGGGCGAGGTGGATGTGAACGGATCGGCGCTGCCCGCCGTGCGCGTGGAACTCAACCCCGGCGCTCTCTTCAAATACGGCATCGGGCTAGAGGATGTGCGCGCCGCATTGGCGTCCGCCAATGCCAACGCCCCCAAAGGCGCGATCGAGGAAGGCGACCGCCATTTCCAGATCTACACCAACGACCAGGCCTCCCACGCCGATGCCTACAAGCCCCTGATCGTCGCCTACCGCAACGGCGCCGCCGTGCGCCTCACTGATGTGGCGGAGGTGATCGACAGCGTGGAGGATCTGCGCAATTCCGGCCTGTTCGATGGCATGCCCACCGTGGTGCTCACGATCTTTCGTGAGCCAGGCGCGAACATCATCAAAACGGTGGATGGTATCCGCGCCGTGCTGCCGCAATTGCAGGCCTCGCTGCCGGGGGCGGTGGATATCGCGGTCGCCGTCGATCGCACACCCACGGTGCGGGCTTCGCTGGATGATACGCAGCGCACGCTGATCATCGCCATCGTTCTGGTCATCGGCGTGGTGTTCGTGTTTCTCGGCAGCGCCCGCGCCACGCTGATCCCCGCGGTTGCCGTGCCCATCTCCATCATCGGCACGTTCGCCGCGATGTGGCTGATGGGCTTCAGCCTGGACAATCTCTCGCTCATGGCGCTCACCATCGCCACCGGCTTCGTGGTGGACGATGCGATCGTGGTGCTGGAAAACATCGCCCGCCATATGGAGGCCGGCATGGGCCGCGTGCAGGCCGCCCTGCTCGGCGCGCGCGAGGTGGGGTTCACCGTGCTCTCCATCACCGTATCGCTGATCGCGGTGTTCCTGCCGATCCTGCTGATGGGCGGCATTGTCGGCCGGCTGTTCCGCGAATTCGCGCTCACCCTCTCATTGGCCATCATCGTCAGCCTCGTCATCTCGCTCACCACCACGCCAATGCTCTGCGCGCTATTTCTGAAAGTCGGCGCCAACGACACACAGCCCAGTTGGTTCTTCAGAACCACCGAAGGCATCTTCGCCCGCATGCTGCGCTTCTATCAGCGCACGCTGCACTGGTCTCTGGACCATCCGCTGCTGGTGATGGTGGTGCTGGTCTTCACCATCGGCCTGAACGTGTATCTCTACATCGTCATTCCGAAAGGCTTTTTCCCGCAACAGGATACCGGCACACTCATCGGCAACATCCAGGCGGACCAGAGCACCAGCTTCCAATCCATGCGTACCAAGCTGCGCACAATCCAAAGCATCGTGCAGCGGGATCCGGCGGTGGCCAGCGTGGTCGGCTACACCGGCGGGCGGCAGACCAATACCGCCAATCTCTACGTCGCGCTCAAGCCGCAATCGGCGCGTGACGTGACCGCCGACCAGGTGATCGCCCGCCTGCGCGACAAGCTGGCGCATGTGCCCGGCGCGCGGCTGTTCCTGCAATCAGTGCAGGATATCCGCATCGGCGGCCGCCAATCCAACGCGCAATATCAATACACGCTGCAAGGCGACGACGCGCCCACGCTGTATCAATGGGCCCCGAAACTCACCGATCAGTTACGGCAGGATCCCGATCTGGCGGATGTGAATTCGGATCAGCAGCAGGCCGGCCTGCAAACCGATCTGGTGATCGATCGCGATACCGCCGCGCGGCTGAACCTGACCCCCGCCACCATCGACAACACGCTCTATGATGCGTTCGGCCAGCGCGAGGTTTCCACCATCTACAACCCGCTGAACCAGTATCATGTGGTGATGGAACTGGCACCGCGGTACTGGCAAAGCCCGCAAACACTCAAGGAAATCTGGATCAGCACGGCCGGCGCCAATGCCTCCGGCACGGCCAGCACCGGTTTTCCGGCGGGCTCGGTGGTTTCCACACAAACGTCATCATCCATTACGGCGGCAACGCTCGCCACCAACTCGGCGCTGAATGCCGCCTCCAATGCGCTGGCGGTTGCAGGCCGCGGCAGCGCCTCCAGCGGCGCCTCCGTCAGCACCACGCAGGAAACGATGGTGCCGCTCTCAGCCTTCGCGCATTTTCAGCCAGGCCACACGCCGCTGGGCGTCAATCACCAGGGCGCGTTCGTGGCAGCCACCATTTCCTTCAATCTGCCGCCCGGCAAAACGCTGGGCGACGCCACCGCGGCGATCAACCGCGCGGTCGGCATCATCCATCTTCCGGCTTCCATCGTCGGCAGCTTCGCCGGCACCGCCAACACGTTTCAGAAATCGCTGGCCAACGAGCCGATCTTGATCCTGGCAGCACTTCTCGCCGTGTATATCGTGCTGGGCATCCTGTATGAAAGCGCGGTGCACCCGATCACCATCCTTTCCACCTTGCCCTCGGCCGGCGTGGGCGCGGTGCTGGCGCTGATGCTGTTCGGATCGGAATTCAGCATCATCGCGCTGATCGGCGTGATATTGCTCATCGGCATCGTCAAGAAGAATGCCATCCTGATGATCGATTTCGCGCTATCGGCGGAACGCGAGATGGGTCTTTCAACCCACGACTCAATCTACCAGGCCTGCCTGCTGCGCTTCCGCCCGATCATGATGACAACCTTCGCCGCCCTGCTCGGCGCCCTGCCGCTGGCCTTCGATACCGGCGAGGGGGCGGAACTGCGCCGGCCCTTGGGCATTTCCATCGTCGGCGGATTGATCCTCAGCCAGGTCTTGACCCTCTATACCACCCCCGTTGTCTATCTGTATCTGGACCGCTTCCGCCTCTGGTCCAGCGCGGGATGGCGCCGCGCCTTCCCCCGCACCCACCTCCCGGAGTCCGCCGCCGAATGATGCGCCGTATGAGTAAAAGTTCTTTGCTTCTTTCTTTCAAGAAAGAAGAAAGACTCTTCTTTTCTGAAGAAAAGAAGCAAAAGACTTTTAATACGGGGCGCTTGACTCGTGGGCATGGTGTCGTTGTGGCGGTGGTGGCGCTCGGCGGGTGCATGGTGGGGCCGGATTACAAGCGGCCGGCGGCGCCCATCTCGGCCAATTTCAAGGAAATGCCGGGGTGGAAACTGGCCACGCCCGAAGATGCCGCGCCCAAGGGACATTGGTGGGAGGTGTTCAACGATCCGGTGCTCGATGCGCTGGAAAAGCGGATCGACGTGACAAACCAGACCCTGAAGGAAGACGAAGCCAATTACCGCCAGGCACAGGCGGTGGTGGACGAGGCGCGCGCGAGCCTCTTCCCCGTGATCAGCGCGGAACCCAGCGTCACCCGCTCGCACAGCGGCACCGGCGGCGGCAGCGTGGTCTCCGCCTCCGGCTTCACCACCTCCGGCGGCACCGCCGGCACCACGCGCACGCAATACAGCCTGGAAGGCAGCGCTTCCTGGACCATCGATGTGTGGGGCGCCATCCGCCGCCAGATCCAGGGCGATGTCGCCAGCGCCCAGGCCAGCGCCGCCACGCTGGCCAATGCGCGCCTCTCCGCGCAGGGCAGCCTGGCCGCCTACTACATGGAACTGCGCGAACAGGACCAGTTGCAGCGCGTGCTGAACGATACGGTGAAGGCCGACCAGCGCGCCCTCGATATTACGAAGAACCAGTACACGGCGGGCGTGGCCGCGCAGTCGGACGTGATCACCGCACAAACCGCGCTGGATGCCGCCCAGGCCTCCGCCATCAACGCCGGCGTGCTGCGGGCGCAATACGAACATGCCATCGCCATCCAGATCGGCGTGCCGCCCGCCGCACTCAGCATTCCGCCGGTCAATGCCGTGCCGGCCGTGCCGGATGTCCCCGGCGTAGTGCCCTCGGCGTTGCTGGAACGGCGGCCGGATATCGCCGCGGCTGAACGCACCATGAAGGACGAGAACGCCCTGATCGGCGTGGCCGTCGCCGCCTATTATCCCACCATCAGCCTCTCGGGCCTGTTCGGCTATGCCGGCAATCCCCTGAACTCCCTGATCAAGACAGGCAACGAGGTATGGTCGCTGGGCGCGGCCGCGACAGAGACGGTCTTCAACGGCGGCGAACGCTCCGCCGCCGTGCGCTCCGCCCGCGCCGCCTACGATGAATCGGTGGCCGCCTACCGCCTGACCGTGCTGACCGCGTTGCAGAACGTGGAGGATGATCTGGCCGGCATCCGAATCCTGGCGCAGCAGGATGTGGTGGATCGCCGCGCCGTGGCCGATGCGCAGCGGGCGGTGCAGATCGCGCTGAACGAATACCTCGCCGGCACCCAGACCTACACGACGGTCGTCACCGCGCAGACCACGCTGCTGGCCGATCAGCAGACCGAGATCTCCATCCAGGAAACGCGGCTCACCGATACGGTGGGGCTGATCCAGGCCCTGGGCGGCGGCTGGCGCGATAGCGACCTGCCGGACAAAGATTGGCTGCAACGGCGCAACCCGCTGCTGCCCTGGGGCCCATAATCCGCCCGGTTGCGGCAGCTCCTGCCGGCCAGGCTTGCCGGCCCGGCAAAATCTGCCGTGATGCCGCCGGACATGTCTCAGCATTTTCAAGGCCTAGCGTGTGGTCTCCCGCTTGCAGCGCAAGGGATGACTGCCACCACCGGAGCCTTGAACCATGACGATCAGCAGCATTTCCGCCGACCCCTGGAGCGCCTGGGCCTCGGCAGCGCAAGCCTCCCCGGTATCCGCCACCGCCGCTTCCACCACCGGCACGGATGCGGCCGATCCGTTCACCACGTTTTCCACCAATTTCCAGACGATGATGCTGCATGCGCAAAGCGCAGCACCCACGGCCGCGTCGGGCCAGGGCGCTGACACGTCGCCGCCTGCCTCCGGTTCGCCCGTGCACACCCCGCACCGGCACCATGGCGGCGGCGTGTCCGCGCTCGACTCGATCCTCGGCGATGACGGGTCATCGTCCACGGGCACTGTCGCGCTGCCGCTCGCGAGTGTGGCCGGTGCTGGCACCACGCTGGCCGGCGCCACGTCCTCGGCCGCGCAGACATTGTCATCGGCCATGCAGCAAGCACTCCAGGCCTATGGCAACAGCCAGTCAGCGCAGGCGCTGCCGCTCACCATCTAAGGCAGGTGACAGGTCCGCCCCCGTCTGCCAGGCCATCATTGCGCGCCGGAGAGCCCACCCGTTGGCCTGGCCGCCGGCGGCGAGGCTAATGATGAGGGCGGCATCGCGATTGGCGTCGAAGGATTGGTGGCGGTCGGCGGCAGCGGCCCGCCATTCTGGCCCGCGGCAATGGGTCCCGTCATCCGCGGCGGGGTCGGGCCCAGGGGATTGAACTGCTGAAGGTTCTGGCAGCCCTGAATATTGGGGGCCACGAGCACGGCCAGAAGCAGGAACGCCGCACCGGCGGCCCAGATCGATCTTGTGGATGTGGTCTCGTGCGATTGCAGCCACAGATCCACGATCGGCCGCGGCGGATGCGGAGCGGCCGAGACGATGCCGGTGACCACCTGCATGGGGTAGCGGCTCTCGCGTTCGGCCAGATAGAGGCGGATATCGTCCGGCCCGCGGGTTTCCAGCGCTACATACCACCGGTGCAGATCCTGGGGATTATAGTACACATACTCGTACTCGCCCAGCTGTTTGCGCCAGTACTGCGCAATCCGGATTTCCTCGATAAACTCCACGTCCGCCATGGGCCTGCTTCCTCAAAACGGCAGCCGCGCGAACCCTGCCTCGTCGCGCTGCTCAAAACCAGTCTGAACGATCCCGGCCTCTGGCCTTACCATCATGGTATGCCGGCACTTCCTTATAGTCCGTAGCCGCGCATGAACAGGTCTACCGCGCAGGTCACCACATGTTCGATCTGCGCCTCGGAGGGCATGTCGATCAGCCTGAGCCGCCGCTGCATGCAGAGCTGGGTTTGGATCAGGGCAAAGAACTGCTCGGCGGCAAAATCGGCATCCTGTACACGCAGGCGTCGCTGGGCGTTCATCTCGCGCAGGAAGGCCGCGAGGTGCCTCATCGATCGGGCCGGCCCGCCGGCGTAGAAGGCCTGTGCGAGTTCGGGAAATTTTTCAGCTTCCGCCACCACCATGCGATACATCACCAGGGCTGGTTCCGAGAGCAGCATGGTGGTCATCCGCCGCCCGATCTGCGCCAGCGTGGCCTCCGGCGGGGAGCCAGCGTCGAGATCGTCGAATACCAGGGCGATCCAGCGTGAGCATTCCCGGTGCATATACGCGGCGAACAGCTCCGCCTTGCTGGTGAAGTAGTTGTACAGTGTGCCCTTGGAGACGCCGGCCATGGCGGCGATGCGCGACATGCTGGCCCCCTCGTAGCCGTCATGCGCGAAAACCAGGGCGGCGCCGTCCAGGATCTGGCTCTCCTTGCTGGCCGCCCCGCTGGGCCAGGACTCGGCCGCTTCGTCCGGATCGGCGTCCGTCCCGCCGGGCGGGGTATTTAACGGCTGGGCCATGCTGGGTGTCCCGGGGGCGTATTGACGATCGAGGCAAACCCTCTAGCTTGCCGTGAGTGACCGAACCGATCGGTCAGCCGCCACTGTTGTGCCACTGCTTCAGTTTCCCGTGCCAGTTTTTCTTCATTCCGGTATCCCTTCATTCCGCTCCCGAGCACGATGCCAGAAGGGGGGCGCCTCGTGCTGCATACCATGATATTACCAGGAGCAGAGATACCTTGCCCGCGATACGACACGTTGCTTCCACCCCGTACCTCAATGAACAAAAGTTTTTTGGTTCTTTTTTTCAAAAAAGAACGGCTTCCTTCCTTGCATTCCTAGCCTTCCTTTCCCTACTCGCAACGCTCTCCGGCTGCACCGTCGGCCCGAGCTACAGCAGCCGCCAGATGTGGTCGCCCTCCAGTTGGTTCGCGACCGGGCATCCGGCGCCGGCGGATGCCGGCAGCGTTCCTGTGCCAGAGCCGGTTGACCCGGCCTGGTGGAACCTGTTCCACGATGCGGAGCTCACCTCGCTGGAAAGCCGCGTCGCCGCGGCCAACCTGAATGTGCGCCTGGCCACGATTCGCCTTGCCGAAAGCCGGTCCCAGCGGCAGATCACGGGCGCGGACCAGTTTCCCACGCTGAAGGCCGATGGGTCCTATACGCGCGAGCTGGTCAGCAAGGATGGTGTACTCAGCCTGTTCAGCGGCGGCGGCGGCACGAGTTTTGGCAGCGCGGGCGGTGTGGCCAACGGCGCATCGGGCACCTCCGGCGGCATTCCCCCCTCCGCCGCCGGCCTCAGCACGCGCATCCCGCCGTTCAACCTGTGGCAATATGGGTTCGATGCCTCGTGGGAACTCGATCTGTGGGGCCGGGTGCGGCGCGAGGTGGAGGGGGCGGATGCGTCCGTGGAGGCATCGGCCGATGCGCGGCGCAACGCGCTGCTCTCGGTGCTGGCCGAGGTGGCGCGGGACTACGTGCAGTTGCGTGGCATCCAGACCCAGCTTGCGATCACGCGCGACAATATCGGCACCGAGCGTGAATCCCTGTCCTTGAGTCAGGACCGGTTTGCCGGCGGGCTGACCACCGAGCTGGATGTGGTGAACGCCGCGGCGCAGTTGAAGACGACCCAGAGCCAGGTACCGCAGTTGGAGGAGCAGCAGGCGGCGAGCATCAATGCCCTGAGTTTCCTTCTGGGCGAGGCCCCGCGCGCGTTGGCAGCCGAGCTGATCGATGCGAAGGCGGTGCCGCCGGTGCCGCCGCGCGTGCCGGTGGGTGTGCCCTCGGAGCTGGCGCGCCGGCGGCCGGATATCCGCCAGGCGGAGGCGCAATTGCATGCGGCGACGGCCGATATCGGTGTGGCTGTCGCTTCGTTTTATCCGCAGGTGACGCTGGATGGCAGTTTCGGCTTGCAGGCGTTGCAGTTCAAGGATTTGGGCAACTGGGCGGCGCGGCAGTATGGGCTTGGCCCCACGATCAGCCTGCCGATTTTCGAAGGCGGGCGCCTGCGCGCCACGCTCGCTTTGCGCCGCGTCGAGCAGCAGGAGGCAGCGCTCACCTATGAACAGACGGTGTTGCAGGCCTGGCACGATGTGGACAATGCCTTGACCGCCTACGCGGCCGAACAGCGCCGCCGCGATGCGCTGGAGCAAGCCGTGGTGCAGAACCGTAAGGCGCTGGATTTGTCGCGTCAGCGCTACGCCCAGGGGGTGGCGGATTTTCTCAACGTGCTCGATTCCGAGCGTTCGCTGCTGGCCGCCCAGTTGCAGCTTGCCGACAGCTCCACCGCCGTTTCCACCAATTTGGTGCAGTTGTACAAGGCTCTGGGTGGCGGCTGGGAACCGACTTATCCGGTGCAGACGGCTTCAAATAAATAGCCACGATGGGTCCAAGACGCGAATTTGACACGAGGAAGAACCACGTAACATGGTCTTCTTCGTGTCATCCTTCGTGCCTTGGTGCCTTCGTGGTTATTCTTTCTTCGGACCCCGCATCGGCTGCGTCGTGTTTAAGCGCGGCCCCCGCAAGGCCCAAAAGCGACAGGGGCTACGCCGTAAGGCTTTCTGCCTCGCGAACGCGGAATTGCGGTTGCGACCCCATTGAGGATCATTTATTACCCAGATCCTCGAGTTGTCGAAGTAAGGGTTACTGACATGCGCATCATTCACCGGGGCAACCTTGGCTCCTACACGCGGTGGGTGCGTCATATCATGCCGGCTCTGGTGATCGGCGCGTCGGTTCTGGCGGCCGTTGCATCCAATGCGCGCGCGGCCACCATCACTTACGATTTGAGCGGCGTCGACGCATCCTTCAGCTCGCCGGGCGGCCTCGATACGCTTTCTGGCAGTATCACGCTGGATACGACTGGCGATACTGTCGTTGGTACTGACCCTGAGAGCGGGACGGTCACCGTCGCAGGTCCGATCTACGCCGGCGTGTACTCAGTCGACAGCTACGCTTACTCTAGCTCCACCGATATACTCGTCCAGGGCCTTGATGCTGGCATCGATTTTGGCGTTTTTCTTAATATCTATCTCGCATCTGCTCCGTCAGACGCCCCAGACTCCGTGACAGAAGTCGTACTGCAAAACCCTTTCGGCACCACCTACTCGACGACTCAGGTCGCGGGAAACATCAACCCAGAGACTACCCAGACCACGCTGCCCGAGCCTGCGAGCCTCGCGCTGATCGTGCCGGCCCTCGTGGGCCTTGGCATGTTGCGCCGAAAAGCGGATGGGAGTGAGGCGGCTTTTTGAAGGCGGGCGCCCGGCAGCGGCCGGGCGCTGGAGGTTTCACCGTCAAAAACGCCAGGCGCAAAGGCCTGATGCGTCGCGTATTTCAGCCACACGGCGCGCGGGACAAACACATTTGCCGGCAGCAACATGTTCGCTCCCGTGGGCGCGCTATGAAAATCCCTAAAAACTCAGGACAAGTCCACATCAGTCCAGAGCCGGGATAGCCAAATACGCCAACCGCTTCATCTCGCGGCGCCCACGGCCGACCGAATCCAAAATCAGGCCGCACGCGAAGGATAGGAACGCCAGCGCCACAAGAGCAGCCGCCACGATGGCGGTGGGCAGGCGAGGCACCAGGCCGATGCGCAGAAACTCCAACACAACGGGTATGCCCAGCGCCAAGCCAAACAGCAGCAGAATCACACCGCACATGGTAAAGAACGGCAAAGGCCGCTCATCCTTCACCAGCATCAGGATCAGCCGCAGAATGCGCAGCCCATCCGCAACCGTGCGCAGCTTGGATGCCGATCCAGCCATCCGCTCGCGATAGGGCGCCGGCAGTTCGCCCACCGGCATGGCCAGTTGCAGCGCATGCACGGTGAACTCCGTCTCGGTTTCAAATCCGGCCGAGAGCGCCGGAAACGATTTCACGAAGCGCCGGGAAAATACCCGATAGCCGGAGAGCATGTCCGTCACGCGCGCGCCGAACAATATCGCAACCAGGCCAGAAAGAACGGTATTGCCGGTACGATGGCCGCGGCGGTAGGCAGCCGAGAGATCCGTCACTCGCGTGGCCGTCACCATGTCCAGCCGGCGCTCCCGCAGCAGGCCCACCAGGGCGGGTGAAACCGCGGGATCGTAGGTGTCGTCGCCATCAACCAGAACGTAGATGTCCGCATCGATGTCGGCGAACATCCGGCGCACCACATGGCCCTTGCCCTGCAACGTCTCCACGCCAATCCGCGCGCCAGCCGCGCGCGCCCGCGCGATGGTCTCGTCAGTGGAGTTGTTGTCATACACGAACACCTCCGCATCCGGCAGCGCCGCGCGGAAGCCGGCAACCACGCGCGGGATCGCCACTGCCTCATTGTGGCAGGGGATCAGCACCGCCAGCCGCGGCGCCGCACCGCTCACCGGAACACCAGCCGCCGCGAGAGATAGAAATTCAGGAACATGCCGCAAAAGCCGCCTGCCAATACCGGCAGGATGAGAAATTGGCCGCAAATCGGGAAATTGGCGATCAGCATGAAACCCACGCCGCGGTTCAACATCAGGCCCACGGAATTCGCCAGCAGGAACATCGCCAACTGCCGATGCGCTGCGCCATGGGCGGCGCCCGCATACGTCCAGATACGGTTCAGCAGCCAGTTGATCGAGCCGGCGACCACGTAGGAAATCAGCAGCGCGTAATACGGCCCAACAAACGGCTTGGCGATGTGGGCCACCGAAATGTCCCACACGAAGCCCAGCGCGCCCACAACACCGAACCGGAGAAACTGCACCAGCAGAAGGCGGTGCGCGGGGGAGAGACGCGACAATAATGGTTCGAGGCGGTGCAACAGAGTGATTTGCATGAGCACCTGGAACTCAGGAAAAAGGAAGAAAGAATGTTCTTTTTTGAAAAAAAGAACCAAAAAACTTTTATCTCTTTGCGCACGCTGCCGGCGAGTCGCGCGCCAACGGTCAAAAGTTTTTTGCTTCTTTTTTTCAAAAAAGAAGACCCTTGCTTCTAATGCAAGATAATCTCCACCCGCCTGTTCTGCGGCTCCCGCACGCCCTTGCCCGTCGGCACCAGCGGATTGCTCTCGCCGTAGCCGTGAATGCTGATTTCGCTCTGCGGCACGCCATCACGCACCAGCTCGGCTTCCACGCTCTGCGCCCGGCGCAAGGAGAGGCGCTGGTTATACGCCGGGGTGCCAGAGAGGTCGGTATAACCGTTCACGTCGATCCGGGTGGTTTGCACCTTGGTGGAGGCCGCGGCCGCCTCGGCCACGATCTGCCGGGCGCGGGCGGAAAGGTCCGCGCGGTCCCAGTCGAAGAACACCAGATAGGTGCGCGCCACTTCGGGTGGCACCGGCGGCGGCGGGGCAGCCTGGGCCACCGGCGGGGGCGGCGGCGGCGGCGCGGAGAACAGCGAGTAGCGCACGCCCAGCATGGCCACATGGTTGTACTGGCTGTCGGTATGCAGTTTCACCCGCGAATCCGTGTCCGCGTCGAACAGTTGCGCGGCGTAGCTGGTATCGCTCGGCGAGGCGGTGAAGCGGTACTCCGCGGTCAGCGCCAGGCCCGGGATGTCGGTGATATTGAAGGCCAGCCCGGCAATGGCCTGGATCGCATAATTGCCGTCCGTTCCCGTGCTGTGAAGATAGTACGGATTACCGATCGCATCGGTGCCGGACACGGTGAAGTTCCCGAGATGGCTCTGGCCGTACCCTCCGCCGACACCGACATACGGCGCTAGCCAGGGAAGGCCCACGGCCGCGCCGTTGATGTCGTACAGCACGTTGGCGAAACCGTGGTACTGCTGGAAATAATTACTGCCGCCCTGATAGAATTTTTCCGAGGAGAAATCGCCCTGCAACTCGATCCGCAGGCCATTGCCAAGCCCATAGCCGATCGACGCGCTGCCGATCGGGCCAACGTTCACCCCAAGGTGGTTGCCGGTATAGGGCTCGGCGGATCCACGCACGGCCTGGGTTTGCAGATAGTCGATACCGCCGCCAAGGCTGATATACGGGCCCGTCACAGGCTGGGCCAGGCCGGCCGCGGGGGCCAGTGCCGTGGCCCACGCCAGTGCCGCGTCACGAAACTTCATCACTCACGTCTCCGGAGCCCGCGATGCCATGGCATGCGAGTTGAACCCCTCCCACCAGATGGCGGTCTCGTATCATAGTCTGGCCCCGGTTGTTGCCCCACCGGAAAGCATTTTGTGGCTGTGTTGCGATCCCGCCACAAGGTTTAGTTTGCCCATCCGCGCACGCAACCCGGGGTTGATGCGCGTGCTCGCCACTGCTGAGGAGTTTCCCCCTGCCATGTCCAAGCTTCTCTATTTTCTGGCGACCTTCGCGGAGTCCGGCCTTTCGGTCTTCGGCCTGCGCGGCTGCTATGAACAGCCCGCCTATACCGTGTTGCAGACGATAGCACCCCAGGTGGAGATTCGTGCCTATGGTCCGCGCAGCGCCGTGGAAACGCCGATCCAGGCCGGCGGCGACGGCGCCGCCTTCGAGCGGCTGTTCCGCTACATCACCGGCGCCAATACCACCGGCGCGCTGATCAGCATGACGGCGCCGGTTGCCGAAACCTCCAAGATGATTGCCATGACGGTGCCGGTGGAAACCTCCGGCGGCCGTGACATGATGCGCTTCTTCCTGCCGGCGGATGTCGCCCGCGCCGGGCCGCCCGCCCCGCGCGACACGCTGGTCCGGCTCGTCACGCTGCCAGAGGTCACCCTTGGCGTCATCCGCTACACTGGCTGGCCCACCGCGGCGGCGCGGGAGGATGAGACGCGCAAGCTGCGCGCGGCGCTGGCCAAGGCTGGCAAGGCCACCACCGGCGCGCCGATCTATTTCTCCTACGATCCGCCCTTCACCATTCCGGCATTGCGCCGCAACGAGGTGGCGCTGACGCTGGCCCCCTGATCAGGCTTTCACCACGTCCCTGGCTGGCTCTGCCTGCGTCACGCGGCTGCGTTGGGCGAAGCGCAGCGTGAGGCACAGCGCCACCGCCGCCAGCCCGGCACACAGCCCCCACCACAGCCCTACCGCCCCGAGATGGGCGGGAAACGCCAGCAACCAGCCGGCGGAGAAACCCACCCCCCAATAGCCGATGGCTGCCAGCACCATCGGCACGCGCACATCTTGCAGGCCGCGCAAGGCGCCGGAGGCCGCCACCTGCGTGCCATCGGCGATTTGGAACACGCCGGCGATGCCGAGCAGGGTAACCGCCAGCGCTTCGGTTGCTGCCGTCGCCGGTGTGGTCGGCCCCAGATAGAGGCGGATGATGGCGTGAGGCGCCAACCGTAGCCCGATCGCCACGCACGCCATGAAACCGGCGGCCAATGCAATGGCACAAAACCCAGCCCGCCGTGCCACATCGCGCCGGCCCGCACCGTTCGCAGTGGCGACCCGCACATTGGCCGCCTGGCTGATCGAGAGCGGGATCATGAAGACGACCGTAATCACGCTCAGCGCGATGAGGTGGGCGGCCAGCACCTGCGGCCCAAGCCGGCTTGCGAGAAGACCCGTGGCGAGGAACAATCCGCCCTCCACCGCCACGGCGCCGCCGCTCGGCAGCCCTAGCGCCAGCAGCCTGCGCAGCGTAGCGGGATGCGGCTGCGTCAGGCGCACGAGGCGGCCATTGCGTGGCCGGTGCAACAGAACCAGCATCGCGCCCGACATTGCCCACAGGGTGATCGCCGTGGCCGCGGCCGACCCATTCAGCCCGAATCCGCCGAACCCGAAGGCACCGCGCACCAGCACCAGGTTCATCGCCAGATGCAGCGCTATGCCGCCGGGCAGCACCCAGAGCAGCATCTTCTGAAGGCCGATCGCCGGCAGGAATTGCCGCATCATGCCAAACCCCACCACGCCGGCCGGCACGGCCCATCGCAACACGCGCAGAAAGCCTGATACCGATTCGGTCAGCGCTTCCGGCTCGCCAAGCGCGCGCAAAACCGGGCCCGGCAGGCTCAGCGCGATGAACAGCGGCGTTGCCAGCAGGCTGCCCAGCAATATGCCGGACCAGTAGATCCCGGCCACGTCCGCCGGCCGCCCCGCGCCCAGCGCGCTTGCGGCCAGCACGCCCACTCCCGCCAGCACGCCCTGTAGGACCACGAGGGTGGTAAAGAACAAATTCGTGCCCAGGCCGCCCGCCGCCAGCGCCTGGTCGCCGAGGCTTCCCAGCGTGACGGTGCTGATCAGCCCCATCATCATTTCTGCGAGCAGTGCCAGTGCTATCGGTGCCGCTATCCCCAGCGTCTCCCGCACATGCCACTCCCACCTCCCCGCTTGCACACCACCTCTCCCGTTACCGGCACCTAAAACAGACAAAAGTTTTTTGCTTCTTTTTTTCAAAAAAGAAGAGTCTTTCTTTTTTTCCGCTCCGCGGCGGGCTTCCGCTGCGCGGGGCCTTCTTTCTTGAAAGAAAGAAGCAAAGAACTTTTACGCATTGAGGGGTCTATATGCTGCAAACATGTCCGCCCAGGGCACCCATCCCAACGCGACTGAGGACGCAGCTCGAGTCGTTTCTGGTGCTACGGCGCAATCCGCTGGAGCTGTGGGGGCACGCTGCCTACGAGCAGGATATCCTGCCGGGCAAGTTCCTGGGGCGCGACCAGCTGATGGTGAACGCGCCGGAGGGGATCCGGCATATCCTGGTCACCAACGCCGAAAATTACCGCCGCAACCCGGCCACCAAGCGCGTGCTTCAGCCGGTGCTGGGTGCCGGGCTGTTCCTGGCGGAGGGCGAGGCCTGGCGCCACCAGCGCCGCACCATCGCCCCGGCTCTCGCCCCCCGAACAATGCCGATCCTGGCGCATCACGTGATGGCCGCCAGTGCGGCCCGCGAGGCGGAACTGCAAAACCTGCTGCACCGGCCGATCGAGCTGCTGCCGCATTTGCAGCATCTGGCGCTCGCGATCGCCGGGCAATCGATGTTCTCGCTGGAGATGTCCGGCTTCGGGCCGGAACTGCGGCGCATGCTGCTGGGCTACGGCATGAAATACGCGCTGCCCGGCATCCTGGATTTGATGTTGCCGGAGAACATCCCCTCCTTCGTCGATCGCGGCCGGGCGGCCTTCCGCACCGAATGGCTGGCATTTCTCGACCGCCTGATCGCCGTGCGGGCCGCCCAAACCCCCACCGGCGCCGCGCGCGACCTGTTCGATCTGCTCTCCGCCGCCCGCGATCCGGAAACCGGCGCCGGTTTCGATCACGCCCAGTTGCGCGACGAGGTCTCCACCATGATCCTCGCCGGCCATGAAACCACCGCCGTCACGCTGTTCTGGTCCTGCTACCTCGCAGCGCTCTACCCGGACCAGCAGGATCGCCTGGCTGCCGAGGCCGCTTCGGTGGATCTCTCCGCCCCCCAAGCGGCCGCATCCCTCACTCGCCTGCCGGTGGTACGCGCGCATGTGGACGAGGCGCTGCGGCTGTATCCGCCCGCTTTTCTGATCGTACGTCAGGCGCGGGAGGCCGATGAGATTCTGGGCCACAAGATCGCCCCCGGCACCACCATCACGATTTCGCCCTGGGTGCTGCACCGTCATCGCGCCCGCTGGCGCGCGCCGGACGCGTTCGATCCCGACCGCTTCCTGCCCGGCGCCACGCCGCCGGAGCGCTACGCCTACATGCCGTTCGGCGCCGGCCCGCGGATCTGTGTGGGCGCCCAGTTCGCGCTGACCGAAGCCACGCTGGTGCTGGCCCGCCTGCTCGCCCGGTTCCGCGTCGAACTGGCCGGCAGCGGTGCCGTCATCCCCCGCGGCATCGTGACCACCCAGCCCGACCGCCCCGTGCGCTTCATCCTCACCCCCCGCCGTCCGTAGGATGGGCAGTTGCTGCCCATCACCCGAGCTCTCCGCCCCGAAACCGTGATCGCCAAAATCTGGCCCTCAGCCCCGCGCCGCCAGCGGGCAACCGTGCCTTCCCCATCCCGTTCCCCCCTCCGACCGCCATGCAATGCGGCGGGTCCGCGACATCAAACGCAGGGAGTTTGTCATATGCGCAGCATTCTTTTCGCTTCGGCCGCCACACTCGCCCTCGGCCTGTCGGCGCCCGCTTTCGCCCAGTCCGCGGCGTGGCCGTATTCGCACCAGCCCGGCACCGGGCAAAGCGGCCCGGCCTCCAGCCAGGCCAGCAACATCGACAGCGCTGATGCGCACTCCACCATCGCGCCGCACCTTCCGGAGCCCGCCGGTGGCCAGAATCAGTCGCCCGAGCGCTATCTGCGTGATGCACAGCGCGCCGTCACCGCGCATCACACGGGCCTTGCACAGCAGGCTCTGGAGATGGCGGAAACGCGCCTGTTGGATCGCAGCACCCCGGTGGGCACCGCCAACCAGCCCGACCAGTCGCCCGAGATCCAGGCCGTGAGCCAGGCGCTCCAGGACCTCGGCCACCACGACTTCCATGGTACCGAGACGGCGATCACCAAGGCCCTCGCCGCCGCGCCGCAGGCCGGCGCCGCGCCGATGTGATTGCGGTTGGGAGTGGAAGGCCAGCGGTTGCGCCGGTGGCCTTCCTTTCCAACAGCAACCCAGCCCCGCCCAGGGCCGCGTGGTTTTTTCTCGCATCTGCGACCGCGAGCGCCTATCTACCGCCCAGACGCGGCTGAGCAAGGGTCTGACACTGGTCAGGCCCTTTTCGTATGGGCCGCATTCCAACATTCATCCGAGAAGCGCGCCCCTCATGGACATCCGCAACATCGCCATCATCGCCCATGTCGACCATGGCAAGACCACGCTGGTGGACCAGCTTCTGAAGCAGTCCGGCGCCTATCGCGAGCACCAGGCGGTGGTGGAGCGCGCGCTGGACCGCAACGACCTGGAAAAGGAGCGGGGGATCACCATCCTGGCCAAATGCGCCAGCGTGGTATGGCAAGAAACCCGCATCAACATCGTCGACACCCCGGGCCACGCCGATTTCGGCGGCGAGGTGGAGCGCATTCTGAACATGGTGGATGGCGCCATCGTGCTGGTGGACGCCGCCGAGGGTGTTCTGCCGCAAACCAAATTCGTCGTCGGCAAGGCGCTGCAGCGCGGCCTGAAGCCGATCGTGGTAGTCAACAAGATCGACCGGCAGGACGCACGCCCCGACGAAGTGCACACCGAGGTGTTCGATCTGTTCGCCGCCCTCGGCGCCACCGACGAACAGCTCGATTTCCCGATGCTCTACGCCTCCGGCCGCCAGGGCTGGGCCGATGCCGAACTGGAAGGTCCGCGGAAAGACCTCTCAGCCCTGTTCAACCTGGTGCTGAGCCACGTGAAGGCGCCGGCGCTGGATGCGGACGCCCCCTTCGCCATGGTCGCCTCCATCCTGGAATACGACCTCTTCCTCGGCCGCGTGCTCACCGGCCGGGTGGAACAGGGCCGCGCGCGGCTGAACATGCAAGTGAAGGTGCTGCGCCAGGACGGATCGACTGTCGAAACCGGCCGGCTGACCAAACTGCTCGGCTTCCGCGGCCTCGATCGCGTGACGGTGGAGGAAGCCGAAGCGGGCGACATCGTCGCCGTCGCCGGCCTCACCGACGCCACCATCCCCGATTCGATCGGCGCGCCCGAACTCACCGAACCGCTGCACGCCATCCCCGTCGATCCGCCCACGCTTGCCATGACCTTCCGCGTGAACGACGGCCCGCTCGGCGGCAAGGAAGGCAAGAAAGTCACCTCCCGCCAGATCCGCGAGCGCCTGTTGCGCGAGGCGGAAGGCAACGTCGCGATCAAGATCACGGAGAGCAATGAGAGCGAAGCCTTCGAGGTCGCCGGCCGCGGTGAACTTCAGCTCGGCGTGCTCATCGAAACCATGCGGCGGGAGGGGTTCGAACTCTCCATCGGCCGCCCCCGCGTGCTGACGCAGATCAACCCGGAGACGAAAGAGCGCGAGGAGCCCTACGAAGAAGTGCTCGTGGATGTGGACGAGCCTTACTCCGGCGTGGTGGTGGAAAAGCTCAGCCGCCGGCGCGGACAGATGCAGGACATGCGGCCCTCCGGCGGCGGCAAGGTGCGCCTGACCTTCGTCATGCCCAGCCGCGGCCTGATCGGCTACCACGGCGAGTTCCTCACCGATACGCGCGGCACCGGCATCATGAACCGGCTGTTTGCGGGGTATCGTCCCTGGGCGGGGCCGATCGAGGGGCGCCGCAACGGCTCTCTGATCAGCAGCGAAAACGGCAACGCCGTGCAATACGCCCTGTGGTACCTTCAGGAACGCGGCACGCTCTTCGTCAGCCCCGGCGAGGCGGTTTACGTGGGCATGATCCTGGGCGAGCACTCGCGCGAAAGCGACCTCGATATCAATCCGATCAAGGAAAAGAAGCTCACCAACATCCGCGCCGCCGGCAAGGATGAGGCGATGCTGCTGATCCCGCCGCGCAAGATGAGCCTGGAACAGGCGATCGCGTATATCGAGGATGACGAACTGGTCGAGGTCACGCCGAGCGCGGTGCGAATCCGCAAGCGGTATCTGGATCCCAATGAGCGCAAGCGGAACGAGAAGAAGTCGGATAGCGCGGCGGCATAGGAAGGAAGGCCTTCTTTTTTGAAAAAAAGAAGCAAAAAACTTCTGACTGTTGGTGCGTACCTCGCCGGCAGCGTACACAACGGATAAAAGTTTTTTGGTTCTTTTTTTCAAAAAAGAACACTTCCTTTATCTTCTACCCGCCGAAAAATCTGATCAAAAATTGGAAAAAGGATTGCCTTCGCATTCAATTTGCGGCATACGTTTCCCACGCGGTTCTTTGTCGTCTCTGCGCGGCGGATGGAGTGGAAACGATGCAGGTTGTTCGCCTGGGTGTCGCGGCAATTGCCATGGTGGCGGCACTATCTGTGGCCGGCACGGCCTCGGCCACCACCGTCAACCTGATCACCAATGGTGATTTCAGCTCCGTCACCAACACCTATGGCAGTACCGGCACCGGGCAACTTGCCTCCTGCGGCCAATCTTCCTGCCCCGCGGGCTATATCGGGATCACCGGCTGGTATGCGAACGCCGCCCAATCCGCCAGCTACAACAACTATCCCTTCCTGTTCATCGACAACCAGGCGGCCGAAAACACCACCGGCTTTTACGACGAGAAGGACGGCGGCTTCCGTTCGCTATGGGATGCCGCCAACAGCAACGCATCCACCTCCGGCGGCTACAACACCTGGAACGGCGCTGGCCCCGGCAACAGCACCGGCAATTATCTGGTGGCCGATGGCGCCTACAACCCGACCGCGATCCAGCAGAACGTCGCAGGCCTCACGGTGGGCACCACCTACCTTCTCACGTTCCAATGGGCTGCCGCTCAGTGGTCGCAGCAAACCGGCGCCACCACGGAATCCTTCACCGTGGGCTTAGGCGATCAGTCGCAATCGACCATCACCTATCAGGACCCCAGCCACGGCTTCAGCGGCTGGATGACCGCCACGATGAGCTTCACCTATGATGGCAGCTCGAACATCCTCAGCTTCCTGGCAGTCGGCAGCCCCAGCGGCGAACCTCCCAATCTGCTGCTGGACGATGTAACGATGTATGCGCAAACGAACGTCCCCGAGCCTTCCGGGTGGGGTATCTTCCTCGTTGGCTGCGGTCTGGCCTACATGATCCGCCGCCGCGCCGCCGCCCGCGGTTGACGGACCACTGCTTGTCAGGATGTCTCTGCGGGCATCTTGATCTGCTCCCAAGATAATTACAAAAAACCCGCCAGGCACCGATTTACCGAAAGCTTGGCCAGGTGGATCAGATTTTAGGTTGGGCGCTGAAGACTGCTCCAAACAATCCGGTATTGCATGGTGGCCTCGCCCACGGCGGGCGCCGCACGCTGGCCATTGTGATGCTCGCGGCCCTGCTGTCGACAGCGCCCGAGGCCGCGCCGAAGGCCGACGAGCCGACTGACGGGCATGGCAACATCGGCGCCACCAGTTACGAAACGCTGCCCTTCGTCAGCCGGGTCTACGCGAATTGCTGGGCCTGTTCCGCCTATCTGGAACCCGGCGAACTGTTTTTTGAAAAAAATCCCAGCTCGTTCTTCAACACTGCCTCGGTGATGGCGGCCGCGCGCTATAGCGCCGGCCAGCAGGAACTGCAGGGGATCGTGCCGACGGGCAATCAGCAGCGCTGGGAAGATACCTACGCCGCTTCGTTTCCCGTAGGCACCTTCCCCAACGCACCCGCCTATGTCGCATCCGACAGTCAGGCCGGCAATTTTCCCAATGACGGCGCTTTCGTCGCCTGGCGCAACTTTATCACCACCCACCCCCAATACTGGGATACCGCCTTCGATGGCGGAACGATGCCGTCTGAACCCACGTATTTCCGATCCTGGGGCGGCCAGTGGGGGTATATCAACCCGCTCACCCCGCTGGACGCGGCCGATTGCCCGCCCGGCAAAAAGCCCTGCACCTGGGGCGATCTTTATGCCTATCGCTGGGCCAAAACCGCGGCGCTGAGCGGCGGTTACGGCATCGCCCTGTCAGACTTCGCCGACAGCCAGCCGGGGCGCCCCGCCAACTACCAGGATTTTAATCCCCGGCTGATCGCGCTGTTCGCCACATCGAACAGCCTGACCATTCCGGGCGGCACGGTGCCGGCACAGGCGGCCTGGATCGTGGCCAACGCCGCGCCTGCCTGGAACGATTTTCTGGCGAACGGCTGGGGCGCGTTCTTCGCTGCGCTGTCAACGCAGATCGGGAAGGCAACCCACAAGAAGAGCCCGGTCATCGACCAATGCGGCTGGTCCCCCTCCTTCCGCCGCTGGTACGGCACCGATGAGCGGATCGACACGGCACATATAAGCCCATCACTGTTCATGTGCATCTGGGACGACCAGTTGATCCAAGGCCCGCGATCCGGCCCTGTGGTCGCGCCGCCGGCGCAGGAACTGGCCGGCTACGTGCTGGGGGCGGCGCGCGAGCCGCTGATGCGCAACGGCGCCAATATCGAAGCCGACGACGATGCTTACTGGGCCGCCATCGCCCAGTTCTACCCGACGCTGAGCGCCGCCGATCAGCAGGAAGTCGGCTACAAGCTGCTCAAGCGCCTCTGGCTGTGGTCGGCCTGGGCCCATATCGCCGACCGCGCCGGCCATGTGCGCCGCGCCATCGCCTTCGCCAGCCGCGACTACTGGGACCTCGGCACGCTCACCGCGCTCGATCCGCTCACCACGCTGATTCAGTCGATCGTGCCGAGCCGCCCGTTCGGCCCGGCGATCTACTATTCCACCGCCGTGGAGCGCGCCCGCGAACAGCAACAGGCCAGCACGCTCGGCGTGGGCACGGCGCTGGGCTATTATCTGGCCCCGCCGATCCTACAGGCATTCGTGGATGCCGGCGGCGGCGTGGGCTACTACGTGTCGGATGCGGCGCTGCCGACGATACGCAAGGACACAGCGAACGCGCCCTCCGCGTGGGTGGTTCTCGATGCACAGGGCGAGATGCCACAAAGCGAGCTGAACGCGCTCACCGCCATCGCGCCGGTGGTGAGCACGCCGGCAGGCCTTGCCGCCGCCCCCAGCCAGCCCTTGCTGTTCGGCGGAGGGCTGACCGGGTTCGGCTTCTATGATCAGTCGAAGCGGCTGATTATCGTCGTCACCAACCCCAGCACACAGCCGGGCGCCGCAGCGGTCTCCGGCACGGTGTCGCTGTCCGGCATCGCGGCAGGCACCTATACCGTCACGGACCTGTTCACCAACGCTACCACCAGCCTCACCGTCCGCGGCGGCAAGGCCACCATGGCGGTAACAGAAGCGCGCTGGGATACCAACGTGTTTGCGGTGACGAAAGGGAAGTCTTAGACAAGAAAGACGTTCTTTTTTGAAAAAAAGAAGCAAAAAACTTTTGCTCCTTTGCGTGCGCTGCCGGAGAGGCGCGCGCCAAGTGTCAAAAGTTTTTTGCTGCTTTTTTTCAAAAAAGAAGACTTCTAGTTTTGCGAATGTCGCCCGAGTCCCCCGCCCCCAAGCGTCTGCTCTTCACCATGGGCGCCTTCGGCTTCATGAGCGGCCTGCCGCTGCCTCTGACCATCTTCACCTTGCAGCAATGGTTCACCAGCTACGGCATCCCGCTGCACACGATCGGGCTCACCTCCTGGATCGGGCTGTCCTACACGCTGAAATTCCTCTGGTCCGCGGTGTTCGACAGGCTGCCGCCGGGGCCAATGCGCGCCTTCGGCCGCCGCCGCGGGTGGCTGCTGATCGTGCAGCCGGCGCTGGCCGCCGCGTGCGTCGCCTTTGCCCTGACCGACCCAGGGCGTAATGCGCTGGCAACCGTCGCCGCTGCCCTGGTGCTCGCCTTCCTCTCCGCCAGCCAGGATATCCTGATCGACGCCTGGCGCATCGAAACCTTCCCCGAGGCAAGCCAGGGCGCCGCGCTCGCCGTCTATATCTGGGGCTATCGCGGCGCCATGCTTGTCTCCGATGCCGGGGCCATCAAACTCTCGGTGCTGGTCGGCTGGCATGCCGCCCTGCTGGCCATGGCCGCCCTGCTGGCCTTGGGCGTGCTGGTGACGCTGAGCGCGCCTGAACCGGCGGCCGATAGGGCGCGCGTGGTGGCCCTGGGCTGGCGCGCCCGCCTGGATGCCGCGCTGATCGCGCCGTTCCGCGAATTCCTGGCGCGGCGTGGCGCCTTATGGGTGCTGGCCTTCGTGCTGCTGTTCCGGCTGGGCAAGGTGTTCGCCGATGGCACCGCGGCGGGGTTCTACCGCTACCGGCTCGGCTTTGCCCCCTCGATGGTGGCCAACGCGAACGCGCTCTCCATCTTCGGCACGCTGGGGGGGGCCGCGTTGGGTGGCCTGCTGGTGGCCCGATGGGGTGCCCGGCGGGCGCTGCTGGCCGGCGGCGTGCTGCAGGCGGCCTCGCTCGGCCTCTATCTGGTGCTCCTGCAAGCGGGTCCTGATCCGGCGATGCTCACCGCCAAGGTGGTGCTGGAGTTTTTCGCCGGCGCCGCGGCCGACACCGCCTTCCTCACCTACATCTCGCTGCTCTGCTCCTCCGCGTTCACGGCGACGCAGTATGCCATGCTCTCCTCGCTGGCGGCGGTGGCGCTGCATACGCTGGGCGGGTTTTCAGGGTTTGCCGCGGAGGCGCTGGGCTACCGCGCCTTCTACGCGGCCTGCATCCTGGCAGGCCTTCCCGCGCTGCTGATCCTGGCGCGCCTCGCCCGGACGCCGGCTGAGGCCACCGCCACGCCGTAGCGCGAGACCATACCCAACGTTTCAGAAGATTTCAGTTCCCGCCTGACATATCTCGTTGCAGAATTTTAACGTAGCTGCATTTGGCCGCAGCAGTTCGTTGCGAATTCGCGCGTAAAGCAGCATGTATCGGCGGGCAATTCTTTCAGCGCCGCAAGACCTCGTCGGCCTGGTATGTGGCCGCTTTGCATCACTGCGGCTTTTCAGCACGGGACGCAGAAGCATAGACAGGTCGTTTCGACAACAGCGACAATAATGGTGAGGTTTTGTTGGGATTGGCGCACAAGAATTATCATCGGAACGGATCGACATCACGTCCATTAGGCCATGCCGTGATTTTTTGCTTGCCATCCTCGCGCTTTGTAGTCCCAATGTGTGAAGCGCATCACAGATCGGCGAACCGCACATAGGGTCTCGCCATGTTAACAATACGGGAGGTTCCATGCGGGCCCACGCCGCCCAACTGCTATCGGCCCTGGTCATCACGGCCGGCGCCAGCGCCGCACTGCCCGCCAGGGCTGGCGCTCCGGCCACTCTCACTGAGAGTGCAGCCACCGGCCGCGCAGCGCCTCAGCCCCCGGCTTGGGAGGAACATGGCGAGGCAACCTGGTATGGCCCGCGTCACGAGGGACGGCGCACCACCAGCGGCGAACGCTTCGATAGCAGCAAGCTCACCGCGGCCCATGCCAGCCTGCCCATGGGCGCGTGGGTGAAGGTGACCGTGGAGGACACCGGCCGGTCGATCATCGTGCGCGTGAACGACCGTGAGCCGCCGCACGGTGTGCGCTGCATCGATCTTACCCGCGAGGCGGCATCCCGCCTCGGGATCATCGGCCGCGGCGTCGCCGACGTGTCAGTGGCGCAGATCTCCGCGCCGCCGGCCGGCGATCAGCCCGAGGAACTGGCGGAGGCGCCGGATAGCGCGCAGCCAGTGCAAGCCGTTTCAACCGGTCATCATCGCGCTAGGGCCCGCCATTCCCGGAGGCATGCCCGGCACGTTCATTCGTAGATCGTCCGCTTCGGCCGGGGCTGTCGAACGCGCCCTTGCCTGAGACCTGGAGTTCCAGTTCCGCATTCAGCTCCGCGCCCACCAGAACGGCGAAGGCGCTGACATAGAACCACATCATCACACCTACGATGGCGCCAAGCGGGCCGTATGTCGCGTCGTAGCTCGCCAAATGCTGCACGTAGTAGGAAAACAATACCGAGGCGACCAGCCATAGCAGGGTCGCCACCAGCGATCCGGGCGTTACCAGCAGCAAGCCGGCGGAGGGGCGCGATGGACCGAACCGGTACAGCAGCGACAGCGCCAGCAGCACGAACACCACCAGCGCGCCCAGGCTGCTCGCCCGCGCGATCAGCGCCCGGTAGGCGGACATGCCGAAGAATCCCACCAGCGCCGGCACCACGACCAGCGCCGCCAGCCCGATCACGGCGGCCATGATGGCACCCAGAGTCATGCCCAGCGCGGTGAGCTGGAAGCGCAGCATGCTGCGGGTTTCCCGCTGCTCATAAGCGAGGTTCAGCGCGCCCAGGATGGATTTCGTGCCTGTGGTGGTGGACCACAGGGCAATGGCGATGCTCAGCCCCAGGCTGAAGGTAAGCGTGCCCGGCGGCTTGGAGACCAGCATCTGCACCCGGTCCGCGATCAGTTGGTAGGCGCTGGGGGGCAGCAACTCCCGCAAGGCCGCCAATTGCGGCCGCACCGTGCCGGGATCGAAAATCAGCCCGTAGATCGCCACCAGCATGGTGATGGCGGGAAACAGCGCCAGGGTCGCATAGAAGGCGCACCCGGCGGCGCAGAGCGAGACACGATCGGTGACCACCTCCCGCGCCGTGCGGGCGATCACCTGCCGCCAGCCGGCCCACGATATCTGCAGCGGATGACCCCTCGCCATGCCCGACACGTGCGTTACCAGCGAGTCGGATGCAATAGTTAAAAGTCTTTTGCTTCTTTTCTTCAGAAAAGAAGATTCTTCTTTTTTGAAAAAAAGAAGCAAAAAACTTTTGCCTATGGTGCGCGCGCAAGGCGATAGAGACCCGCGCAGACGCAGCCGAGGAGGGCGCCGGCCAGGCAGTCGCTGAGAAAATGATAGTCGCAGCCCAGCAGGCCGAGAACCACGAGCAGCGGCAAGGCGGCCCACAGCCAGCGCGGGCGCACCGCGTGCTGCCAGAGCACGGCGCAGGGCGCGGTGATCGCGGTGGTGTGGCCGGAGGGGAAACTGGCGTAGCCGGCGCCGCCATGGAAGGGGAAGAAGCCGAACACGCCGGTATCGATCCAGGAGGGGTTCTTGTTCACCCAGGTTTCCGGCCAGGGCCGGCCAAAGGCGAATTTCAGCACATCCTTGGCGGCCACGGCCGCCAGCGTGACGATGCACACCGCCAGCGCCACGCGCCCGATGGGGCCGGGCCGCCAGCCGCAGAGCCAGGCGATCCCCAGCGCGCCCAGGCCCGCCACCGAGGCGGGGGCCGGCACATCGGCGATCCAGGTGAGCCAGATGCACCAGGCCGGGCGATGCATCACCGCGTGCGACCAGGTGGAGAGCGGCCGGTCCAGCAGGACGTAGCTCACCAGGATCGCGGCCAGCCCGATCCCGAGGGTCATCAGGGTGTGCCGCCTCGTATCTGTCATCCGGTCGCTCCTTGCGGCGGCTGCGCGCTCTGCGCCAAGAGAGGGCGCAGATGTCCCGTGCTCTTATCTCGCGCCGTGCCCTTCTGTCAGCCGTGCCGGCGGCTTCCATGCTGGGTGCGCCGGATTGGCGGCAGGCATTGTCCGCGCGGGTGGCCGCACTCGGCGGGCCAGGCCTGCTGCGCAGTTACGATGTGGCCGGCACCGGCGATTTCGACCGCACCCAGGCGAACTGTGCCTATGTGTATGACAACGCCGTGGCGGGGCTGGCCTTGTTGGCGGCGGGCGATGCGGCCGGCGCGCGCCGCATCGGCGCGGCCCTGGTGCAGGCGCAGCAGACCGACCGGTTCTGGCATGACGGCCGCCTGCGCAACGCCTACCGCGCCGGGCCGGCGGAGCCAGGACCCTACAAGCTGCCCGGCTGGTGGGATGCGGCGGCCGGGCGGTGGATGGAGGATGGCTACCAGGCCGGCACGGCCACGGGCGTGGTCGCCTGGGCGATGCTGCTATGGATCGGCCTGGCCGATCGCGGCCATGGCGAGGTTTTTCGTGCGGCAGCCCAGCGTGCCGCCGGCTGGATCCAAACCCAGCGCGCCCCGCGTGGCTATGCCGGCGGCGTGATCGGGTTCGAGCCTTCGCCGCAGCGCCTCGCCTGGGTGAGCACCGAGCATAATGTGGATGTGGCGGCCGCGTTCGCCGCACTCGGCCGAGGGGAGGCGGCAGCCCATGCCAGGGATTTCGTCGCCGGCATGTGGCAGATGGGGCAGGGGCGGTTCGCGATCGGGTTGCGGCCGGATGGCGGCCTGAACGATGGGTCCGCCGTGGATGCGAATCTCTGGCCGCTGCTGACGGCGTTTGCGTGCCCCGCGTGGCAACCGGCACTGGCCTGGGTGCTGGCCCGCCACGGCCTGCCGCCGAACGCGCCCGCCGGCGTGGATTTCAACACGGATCGGGATGGCATTTGGCTGGAAGGCACGGCCATCACCGGGCTGGCCTGCAAGCGGCTTGGCGTGGATGCGTCTCGCCTGATGGCCACGCTGCGGGCGCAGACCTCGCCTGGCGGCTTGATTTACGCCGCGACCACGCCGACGCTGACGACCGGCCTTTCGACCGGCCTGGACAATGCCGCGCCGGATTTTCTGTATTTCCGCCGCCCCCACATCGCCCCCACCGCCTGGGCCGTGCTTGCCCGGCTCTGTGCGACACCTTTCCCGCGAGCGAACGAATAAACGTCTTTTTGCGTCTTTTTCTTCAGAAAAAGAAGAGTCTTCCTTATCTGTTTTGGGGCTTGCGCATGCGGATTCTCTATAGCCATCGCATTCAGTCGCATGATGGGCAGGGCGTGCATATCGAGGAACTGGTGCGGGCCTTACGGGCGGCGGGGCATGAGGTTCTGGTGGTGGGGCCGAGTTTTTACGAGCAGGCGGGTTTTGGCGGGGAGAGCCGGCTGGTGGCGCTGGTTCGCCGGCTGCTGCCCGGCGCGCTGGGGGAGTTGGCCGAGCTTGCCTATAATGTTCCCGCCTATCGCCGCCTGAAGGCGGCCTGGCGCGGTTTCAAGCCTGACTTCGTCTACGAGCGGTGCAATTTGTATTTCCTGGCCGGCAGTTGGCTGGCGCGCCGGCATGGCGTGCGCCTGTTGCTGGAAGTGAATTCGCCGCTTGCCGATGAGCGCGAGAAGCATGGCGGCCTTCGGCTGGCCGGCCTTGCGCGCCGGCTGGAGCGCTGGACATGGCGCAGCGCGCATCGCGTATTACCGGTAACCCATGTGCTGGCCGGCATTCTTGTGGAGAATGGCGTTGATCCGGCGCGGATCAGCGTGATTCCCAACGGCATCGATCTCGCCCGGTTTCCGCCGCGCCCCGCTGCCGTGCCGGGCGCACCCATCACTCTGGGCTTCGTGGGTTTCGTGCGTGCCTGGCATGGGCTGGACCGGGTGATCGAGGGCATGGCAGGCGGCCCCGCCGCCACGCGCCTGGTGGTGGTGGGCGACGGCCCGGCCGTGCCCGATCTGGCGGCGCTGGCAGCCCGCCTGGGCATTGCCGGCCGCGTGGTATTCACCGGCCTGGTTCAGCCGGAGGAGGTGCCGGCGCATGTGACGGGTTTCGACATCGCGCTGCAACCAAGTGCCACGCCCTACGCCTCGCCGCTGAAGATTTTTGATTACATGGCCGCCGGCTGTGCGATTGCGGCGCCCGACCAGCCGAATATCCGCGAAATCCTCACCCACGAGCGCACTGCCCTATTGTTCGATCCCACCGCGCCGGGCGCGCTGTGGCAGGCCGTGGAGCGGCTGATAGAAGAGCCGGCGCTTCGCGCCGCGCTGGGGCGCGCGGCGCGCGCGGAGTTGCAGGCAAAATCCTACACCTGGGCGGGTAATGCGGCGCGTGTGGCCGCGTGCGCTGTGTGCCAGGGTCACTAAGCTTAAGGAAGAAAGATTCTTCTTTTTTGAAAAAAAAGAAGCAAAAAACTTTTATCTGTTCGCTGTCCCCACCACCCGAGACGGTAGGCTCAACGCGTACCTGAACGAACAAAAGTTTTTTGCTTCTTTTTTTCAAAAAAGAAGAACTCTTCCTTTCCTAATGCGCGCTTGCCCCTTCGGCTCCAATCCCGGTCTGGGACCTCACATAAAGCCCCTCATACTTCGCTGCCTCGCCCAGTGAAGAAACCGATTTCTCCGCCATCACGCTGCCGACCCAGCACCCAAAAAACGCCAGCGGCATCGAGAACAAAGCCGGGCTGTCGTACGGAAATATCGCCACCGCGTGGCCCAGCACCTTCACCCATATCCCTGGGCTGAGCACCGTCAGCCCCACGGCGGAAACCAGCCCGAGCCATCCGCCCAGCACCGCCCCGGTGGTATTGAATCGTTTCCAGTACATGTTCAGCAGCAGCACGGGGAAATTGGCGCTCGCCGCCACCGCGAAGGCCAGCCCCACCATATAGGCCACGTTCAGTTTCTCGAAGGCCAGGCCAAGCGCGATTGCCAACAGGCCTAGTCCGATCGAGGCAATGCGCGAAACCACCACCTCGCCGCCTTCGCTCGCCAGTCCCCGCCGGAACACGCTGGCGTACAGATCGTGGCTCACCGCCGTGGCACCGGCCAGCGTCAGGCCGGACACCACGGCGAGAATTGTGGCAAACGCCACCGCGCTCACAAACCCTTTCAGCGCCGATCCGCCCACCGCGTCCGCCAGGTGGATCGCCACCATGTTGCCGCCGCCATGCACCACGCCGTGCGTCACGTAGGCGGCGTTCTGCCCAACCAGGCTGATGGCGGCGAAGCCGATGATGAAGGTCAGGATGTAGAAATATCCCACCAGGCTGGTTGCCCAGAACACCGATTTACGCGCTTCCTTCGCATCCGAAACGGTGAAGAAGCGCATCAGGATATGCGGCAGCCCCGCCGTGCCGAACATCAGCGCGATCCCCAGCGACAATGTGGAAATCGGATTCTTGTAGGCCAGCCCCGGCGACATGATCGCCAGCCCCTTCGGGCTCGCCTTCACCGCCGCCGCGAACATCGCGTTCAGATCGAACCCGAAATAGGCCAGTGCCGCGAACGCCATATAGGTGGCGCCGATCAGCAAAAGCCCCGCCTTGATGATCTGCACCCAGGTGGTCGCGATCATGCCGCCGAATGTCACATACAGGATCATCAGCACGCCCACGATCACCACGGCGTCGGCATAGGAAAGCACGGGGAACAGCAGATGCACCAACTGCCCCGCGCCCACCATCTGCGCGATCAGGTAGAACGCCACCACCACCAGCGAGCTTACCGCGGCGAAGCTGCGCACCGGCACGGCCGAAAGCCGGTAGGTCGCCACATCGGCGAAACTATATTTGCCCAAATTGCGTAAGCGCTCCGCCATCAGGAACATGATGATCGGCCAGCCCACCAGAAAGCCGATGGAATACAGCAGCCCATCGAAGCCGGACGTATACACCAGCGCCGAAATCCCCAGAAAGGATGCGGCCGACATATAGTCCCCCGCGATCGCCACACCGTTCTGAAACCCGGTGATCTTGCCGCCGGCGGCATAGAAATCCGAGGCCGTCCGCGTGCGCCGCGCGGCCCAGGCGGTGATCACCAGCGTCAGCAGCACAAAGCCGCCGAACAGGGCGATCGCGGTGGTATCCGTGGCCGGCGGTGCCGCTTGTGCCGGCACGGCGGCAACAACAGGCGGCGCGGGCGCAGCCACGGCCGCCGGCGCAGCCGCCGGTGCCGGCTGCACGGCGGGTGGTGCGGCAGGCGGCGGCGCGCCAGGGGGCGCCGCCAAGGCCGGCACGGGTGCGGGGGGTGCGGCCGGCGCGGGCGCCGGCTGCGCCGCGGCCTGCGGCACAACCCCTGCCAGCATCGCGCACATCGCGGCGCCGGCAGCGATCCGTCTCGCCAAACCCATCATCGCGGCTCCGCCTGGATGCGCTTCGTCAGCGCATCAAACGACGAATTCGCGCGCAGCACGTAAAAACCCGTCAGCGCAATGGCCGAAAGGATCACCCCAAGGCCCAGCGGAAACCCCAGCGTCATGATGCCGAAAACCGGCGTGCCCATCAGCCCGGGCGCCCAGGCAACCAGCACAACGAAGCCGAAATAGATCACCAGTATCGCGGCGGTCAGCGTGCGGCCCAGCCGGCCGCGCGTGCGCACCAATTCCTCAAACGCGGGGCTGGCCTCCAGCCGCGCAAGCGCAATCTCGTCCATGTGCTCTCCCTGTGTGGCGGCTTACGATGCCCCCTGCGCCAACATTGGCAGAAAGCAACGGATAAGAGAAGGCAGCCCGCGGAACCCTGTTCCCGCAGATGATGTGAAGCCCCTCAGAAGAACCGCAATACCAGCACACCCCCCACGGCGGCGGCCGCCACCGCGCTGGTCACCAGCGTCAGGCGCGTCTCAATAAACACCCGCGCCCGGTCGCCATAAATGCGCAATGGCAATGCCTCCAACACAAAGAACCGCCCGCCGCGCGTGATGATGCAGGCCGCCAGAAATGGCCCCAGATCGAAATGCGCCGCCCCGGCCGCGATCGTCACCAGCTTGAACGGAATCGGCGTCAACCCCTTCACCAGGATCGCCCAAAACCCCCAGTGCCGGTAGAACGCCAAAAACCCGCTATAAGCAGCCTCCGCATGGTAGAACCGCACCACCGGCATCGCCACCTGGTTCAGCAATTCCGCCCCGATCCAATACCCGAACAACCCGCCCGCAACACTCGCCACGGTGCAGATCAGCGCCAGAACCCACGCCCGCCACGGCCGCGCCAAAATCATCGGAATCAGCAGCAGATCCGGCGGCACCGGGAAAAAACTCGCCTCGGCAAAACTCACACAGGCAAGCCAAACCGGCGCGAGCTTCGTGGTGGAAAGCCGGAGGAGCTGGGCATAAAGGGCGCGCATAGGCCATCAAGTGACACATGGAAAAGGAACAAAAAAGGAAGGAAGATGTTCTTTTTTGAAAAAAAGAACCAAAAAACGTTTAGCCCTGGGAGTGTTTCACGTGAAACATATCGGGAACAACGCTGCCCAGGCGCGTAAACGCGGCCACACCGCGTGCCAGATCAACCACATGCTCATGATGCGTGAACAGGATCACCTGCGTGGTCCGGGCAAGCTCCGCCAGCAGTCCTATGGCGGCGCGCGCCCGAACATCATCGAACTGCACCAGCAAATCATCCGCCACAAACGGCAGCACCTGGCCCCGCGCGACATACCCTTGGATGGCCGCCACCCGCAGCGCCAAAAACAGCTGATCCCGCGTCCCCTCGCTCAACGAACCCATCGGGCACACCCCGCCATCCGGGCGCACCGCCAGCAGCACCATCCGGCCCGAACCATCCTCATCCACCACCAGCCGCCCATATCGCCCCCCGGTCAGCATCGCGAAATGCGCGCCCGCCGCCCGTAGCAACGGGCCCTGCTGCGCCTCCCGAAACCGCTCGATCCCCGCCCGCAAAACCGTCCGCGCCACATGCACGCGCGCATACTCCTCCGCCGCCTCCCGCGCCGCCGCCAGCGCACCCTCGGCCTCCTGCGCCTTCGCCGCGGCCAACCCGCCCTGCTGCATGGCCTGCATCCGCGCCAGCGCCTGGCTGCGCTGCTCGCTCAGCGTCTCGCGTCGCCCATCCAGCTCCTGCCGCGCCAGCTTGATGTCGTCCAAGCGCGCAACCGCCTCATCCGGCCCAATCCCGCCCGCCTCCGCGCGCAGCTCTGCCTCCGTCAACCCATCCCCCTGTGCCAGCAGCGCATGGCCCAGCACCGCCAGCCGCCCATCCAGCACACCACGCTGCGCCGCAATCTCGATCGCCCGGGTCAGCGCCGCATCGCTGTCCACCCCCACCACATCGCGCAACACCGCCAGATCCGCCTCCGCCGTCGCCAACCGCTCGCTGGCCACCGCCATATCCCGCTCCAGCCCCGCCAGGCTCCGGCCCAAACCCTCCGCCTCCGCCTCCGCAGCCCGCGCCTGCGCCAGCCGCCGCGCCAGCCGGGCGGCCGCAACCGAGGCCGCCTCATCGCCGGCCGGCTCGCCCAACATGTGCTGCACCTGCTCCACCGCCGCCGTCAGCGACGCGAGGCTCGCGCGCATATCCGCGACCCTGCACTCATCCTTGCGCCAGACCGGCGCAATCTCGGCAATCCTCGCCCATCCCTGAAGTGCCGCTTCCACCGCATCGGTCGTCGCGCCGCCCGGCAGGCCCAGCCGGCCCACCGCCTGCGCCCAGGCCTGCCCCCAGGCCGCAATTCCCGCCTCCGCCGCCTCGGCATCGCGCCGCAGCTCCGGCAACAGCCGGTCCTCCTTGGCCAGCGCCTGCACCCGGTCCTGATAGGCCTGGCACGCCGCCTCCATCTCCGCGCACACAACATCGGCGCGCATCAGCAGGGCGGCGAGCGTATCGGCGGCCACGCCAGGCGGCAGTACGCCGCCCAGATCGGCCACCGCGCGGGTCCAGCTTGCCTCCACATCGGCCAGCACACTCCGGGCCGCCTGCTCCGCATCCGCCAGAACCAGCACATCCGCCCGCGCCCGCCGCCACTCCGCCATCACCGCAGGCGGCCGGGCCGGCACCGCGGCCCCCGCCCACAACGCCACCCAGCCGGCCATCGCGGCGGCCTCCGCCTGTTCCGCCTGCGCCAAAGCGGCGCCGGCGGCGGCGAGCTCCAGATCCAGCGCAGCGCGCCGGGCCGTGGCGGCAAGGTATTCGGCCACGCGCTGGGCTTCATCCGCGCGGCGATCCGCCAGCCGGTCGGCCGCATCGCGCTCGGCCTCGAAGCCGTCGGCCATGGCAGGCGCCGGCCGCTCGCCGGTGCCCTCGATCGCCCTGCGGATCTCGCGCCAGACGCGATCGCGCAAGCTCCGCTGGGCGGCGACGGCTTCTGCCGTGGGCACGGTCTGGCCAGCGGCAAGGCGCGCGAGATCGCGATCAACCGCTGCTGCCTCCGCCCGTAAGCCCGCCGCCGCCTGCCGGGCCTGGGCCAGCGCCGCCTGCGCCGACTCCAGAAAAGCTGCCGAGTCGGCGCAGGCAGAGGGCAACGGCAGGGCGCAGGCCACCAGCCCGGCGAGATCGCCTGACCATAGCGGCAGGGCGGCCAGAGCGGCGGCACAGCGTTGGCTGGCCAGGGCCATGGCACGCCGGGCACGATCGCGCTCGGCGTCGAGCGGGCCGAGCGATCGCACCGCATCGATCGTCCGGCGCAGGCGGGCGGGCGGCATCGGGGCTTGCGCCGCCTCCAGCGCGGCGCGTGCGGCGTCGCGACGCCGCACGGCGGCATCGAGGGCCGCGCGCGTGCGATCCCGCGCCACCAGCAGGCCTTCGCGCTTGGTGATCAGGTGCTGCACCGCGCTGCGGGCAGCAGCTTGGGGCAATGTGTCGCGGGCTTCCTCCACGCCCAGATCCTGGCCGATGGCCTCAATGGCCGCTTCGGTGCGGGCACGGTGGTCCACGATGTCGGCCAGAACGCGCGGCAGGTCCGCCGCGGCCTGCACGGCAACGGCACGCGGCTGGGCGAGCGCGTCGATCAAGTCCTGCACGGATATCGCCGGCGGGTCGCGGGTCAGCGCGGCCAGCCGGGCGGAGAGGCGCATATGCTCCTCCTGCATGCGCTTCACATCGGCGGCGGCCTCGCGGGCGGCGGCAAGTCCGGCCTGATGGCGTGGGCCGGCATCCGGCGGCACCGGCGGCGAACCGGTCAGGCCGGCCAGAAGCGCGCGCGTGTCGTCGATGTCGACCAGAATGGGTTTCACGCGGCGGATGCGGTGCAGCCGGCTATCCTCCTCGGCCAGCGCGCGGCTTTGCTGCTGGGTGGCGGCGAGACCCGATTCGGCGCTGGCCAAAGCGGCCTCGGCCTCGGCCCAGGCACGCGGGGCGATAGCGGCCTCGTCGCTGGCGCGCTGGGCGGCGCGCCAGGCCTCCACCGCCTCGGAGAGGCGGCGCTTGCCACGCCCATCACCCACCAGGGATTTGGCCCGCTCGTCCAGCGCCGCCATGGCAAGTCGGAGATTGGGCAGGCCCGTGCTGGCGAGGAAACTCTCGCCGGCCTGCCCGCCGCTGCGCAGCAGCTCCTGCCCGCCGGCCCGCAGGCGTGCGCCATCCAGGCCGAAACTCTGCTCGAACACGTCCCGGCCGGCGGTGCCGAGAAAGCGGCGCAGCGAGTCGTCGGGCAGGATTTCGTCGGCATCGTTACGCAGCGTGTTGGCGCGGCCCTTGCGGCGGATGAAAGCGGCCTGCGCGCCGTCGGGCGATTGGAGGGTGAAGCCAATGCGCAGGTTCTGGGAGGGGTGCAGGAAATCGAAGGCGGTCTGGTGGGGAAAGCCGAACAGGGCGTCGGCGATGGCGGCGAGTGCTGTGGATTTGCCGGCCTCGTTGGCGCCGTGCACCAAATGCAGGGCGGCCCCGGCGGGGAAATCGAGCACCTGGTCGGTGAGGTGGCCATAGCGCAACAGGGAAAGACGCAGCAGCCTCACGGCTGCTCCGGATCGGCGAGGGCATCGGCGGCGATCGACCAGGCTTGCGCTGCCAGGGTGCGCAATTGCGCCTCGGTTTGCGGCAAATCGGCACCCTCACGCGCCGGGCCCGGCAGTTTTTGCCGCAGGGCGGCGAGGTGTTCCAGAAGGCCGGCGATCAGGGCGGGATCTTCCAGCGATGAGGTGTAGGCGGCGTGCAGCTCGTCCAGACGGCCGGTCATGGGGCGGGCGACCGGCTCCGTGCGCAGGCGCACCGAGTCGACCCACAGATCGGCGTCGGCGGCGATGGCGGCGTTGCGGCATTCGGCCGCGAGGCGGTCGGCCTGGGTCCGCCACAGGTCGTGCAGATCGGTGCGGCCGGTGAGGGTGAGGCGGGCGAGGATGGGGCGGCCCTCCGCGTCGGCCAAGGCAGCGGCAACGTGGTCCGCCAGGCGGGCGATGAGGGTGGGCTCGTCGGCGCCAGTGACATCGATCTCGAGTGCGGCCCAGCGGAGAACATCCACGGCGCGATGGGTGACATCGACGATCTCGGTATCCTCCACGGTGACGATCGAGCAGCCCTTGGCGCCGGTTTCATTGGGATGGCGGCCTTGGAGGTTGCCTGGGAAGACGATCCAGGGTCGCCTGGAGAGTTCCCGGCGTTTGTGGATGTGCCCCAGCGCCCAGTAGCCGTAGCCCTTCAGGGCCAGGGCGGCAGGGCTGCACGGGGCGTAAGGCTCGTGCTCACCGGGATCCTCGGCGGAGGTGTGCAGAACGCCAATGTTGAGGTGACCGGGCCTGGCGGCCGGATATGTGGCGGAGAGGTCCTCAGGCACGGCGCGGTTGGGGAACGAATGGCCATGCAGGACGACGGGCAAACCGGGCACGGAAAATGTTTCGCAGGTGCGGGAAGAGAATTCGCGCACATTGTCGGGCAGGCGGAGCTTGCTGGTGATGATGGAGCGGGCATCGTGGTTGCCGCGCAGCAGGTAACAGGGGCGGCCGAGACGGCGCATCTGTTCGGCGAAGAACAGGCCGGTGGAGAAATCCTTCCAGTCCCCATCATAGAGATCGCCGGCGATCACCACGAAGGCGACATCCTCGGCCAAGGCGAGATCGATCATCGCCGCCAACGCGCGGCGGGTGCAGTGGCGCGTGATCCCGGGCGGCAGGTCGGCGCGGGCGCGCAGGCCGGTGAGGGGCGAATCGAGGTGGATGTCGGCGCAGTGGAGGAACTTCATAGGCAGTCAGAAAGGCCTTCTTTTTTGAAAAAAAGAAGCAAAAAACTTTTGTCCCTTTGCGCGCGCTGCCGGCGAGGCGCGCGCCAAGTGATAAAAGTTTTTTGGTTCTTTTTTTCAAAAAAGAACATTCTTCCTTCTCCCGCGTTGCCTCATTCAGCAACTCTGCTGATTTGTCCAACAAGGAGTCACAGAGTGTTACCCCGCCGCAGGCTTGCGCCGCAACGACGCGGTGACCACCTTGGTATCAGTCGGCGCGGTGATGAAACATCGAGCCTTTAAGGAGTTTGATCATGATAAGCTTTCAAGGCGCCAGGCGCCTGGCTGGAAGTGTGCTGGCATCGGCCCTGCTGGTGAGCGTTGCCGCATCGCCGGCGCTTGCGGCCGGACACGGCGGCGGCGGCGGGCATGGCGGATTTGGCGGCCATGGCGGTTTTGCTGCCCGTGGCGGCTACGCTGGGCGGGGTGGCTATGGCTATCGCGGCGGGTTTTATCCCGGGATCGGGTTCGTGGGCGTAGGTTATGGCGTCTGCGGCTATCCGGGCTATGGCTATCCTTACGGGTATTGCGGCTACGGGGTGCCGTATGGCTACGCCGTGCCCTATGGCTATCCACCGCTGCCGCCCTACACCACGCCGCCGGCCTATGCGGCGCCGTATTGATCGGGCAGACCGCTCCTCATCCTCGGGGGGTATCTGGCGCGCGCCCCTGGCAACAGCCAGGGGCGCGGCCATGTGCCTGAGCCAAACCTTGGCCCACGCCCATGCTTCGCACACGCCAATGCTTCGCACACGCCCATGCTTCGCACACGATTGTGAGCAGTATTATCTTGCAAGCGGCATGGGTTTAGTATTTAAGACAAGTTAATATCAATTTTTCGAAAGCGCGGTTGCAGTGAGCCGCCTTGGGCTTTTGCCGTAAGGGAATGCTATGCCCTTTGATGTAGGACTATCCTTGCCCACGGGCCATTTCGCTCGGTTTACGCGCGATAAGCTGGCCGTAACGTCTTTGGAATACGGCATTCTTGCCGGGGTGCTGGGGCTGGTGCTGCTCAGTATGTTCCACAACCTGGGGGCGAAGCTGACGACTTTGTTCCTGACGATCGGAAACGCCATCTGACGCCTTGGCGGCGGCTTACGCAAACTGGCTGTCGTAGGCGAGCAGGGCGTTCAGCAGTACCTGGCTGCCGGCGGCGCAATCCTCCAACGTGGCCGATTCCGCCTCGTTATGCGAGACCCCGTTGAGGCAGGGCACGAAGACCATCGCGGCCGGGACAGCGCCCGCGATATAGGCGGCATCATGGCCGGCGCCGGAGGTGATGTCGCGCGCGGGCAGCCCGGCGAGGCAGGCGGCTTTGCGCACGCACTCGATCATGGTTGGGCAGAACAGCACCGGTGCCGCGTGCCAGGTACGTTGCTGGTCCAGATCCAGGTTCATGCTGCCGGCGATGGCTGACAGCGCCGTGCGGCATTGCTGTTCCATCAGCGCCAGGCTGGCGGCATCGGGGTGGCGGAGGTCGATCGTGAAGAAGACCTCGCCCGGGACGACGTTGCGGCTGTTGGGCCGGTTTTCGAGCAGGCCGACGCTGGCGACGCCGGGGGTATTGGCCAGGCCGATCCTGTCGACCGCTTCGATCATGCGGGCGGCGCCGAGCAGGGCGTTGCGGCGCAGGTGCATGGGTGTGGCGCCGGTATGGGCTTCCTGGCCGCGGAGCGTGACCTCGAACCAACTGATTCCCTGAACGCCGGTGACGATGCCGATGGTTTTGTTTTCGGCTTCCAGGATGGGGCCTTGTTCGATGTGGAGTTCGAACATGGCCTGGAATCGTTGTGTGGCGACGGGTTCCGGCCCGCCATAACCGATGCTGGCCAGCGCGGTCCGCAGGGTGGTTCCCTCGCGGTCCTGCGCGCCGAGGGCGGCCTCTTCGGTGAAGATGCCAGCGTAGGCGCCGGAGCCGAGCATGGCGGGGGCGAAGCGCGCGCCCTCCTCGTTCGTCCAGTTGACGATCATGACGGGGGCGTTGGTTTCGTATCCGAGGTCGGCCAGGGTGCGCAGCGCCTCCAGCGCGCCGAGCACCCCGAGCACGCCATCGAATTTTCCGCCCGTGGGTTGGGTATCGAGATGTGAGCCGAGGGCGATGGGGAGAAGGTCGTTACGCCGGCCGGGGCGGGTGGCGAACATATTGCCGCATCGGTCGATCTGCACGGTGCAGCCGAGGGCTTCGCAGGCGTTTTTGAACCAGGTTCGCACCTGGCCGTCTTCCTCGGATGCGGCAAGCCGCCGGATGCCGCCTTTCGGGGTGGCGCCGAACTGGGCGGTTTGCATCAGCGTCTCCCACAGGCGGGTGGGGTTGATGACGAGGTTGGATGGGGCGGGCATGGGTGTGGGTCTCGGCGCGGGAAGGTGGGGTTTGTTTATGCCAGGCTGGGCGCCAGGGCATAGGGGCGCAGGCGCTGCGCGCCGCACCCTTGGCAGAACAATTCCCAAAGGCCATCGTAGGGCCGTCGCAACCACGCCCCGAGCCCGGCGTTGCGGAGGCGACGCAGGGAATAGATCCGCCTGAGCCGCTCGGCGCGTGAGGTTTGGCTCGCGCGACCGCAGTTGGGAGCAGGCAATGCCGTTGGAAGAACTGATCCTCACCGTCGCCCGCGTGGTGACGGGAATGGCTTTCCTGGCGCTCGGCGTATTGACGTGCAACCTGCTGGTCATGTCGGTGCTGCATTTTGCCAGCCGGCGGCGCGACCCCGGCCTGGCTGGCACGCTTCCGCCGGCGGACGAGCTTCCCTCGGTGCTGGTGCAATTGCCGGTTTATAACGAACCACAGGTCGTCAGCCGCGCCATCGCCGCGGCCGCGGCGCTCGACTGGCCACGCGAGCGGCTGCGGATTCAGGTTCTCGACGACAGCACGGACGAGACAGGGCAGGTTGTCGCATCGCTCGTGCACAGGTTGCGGGCGGGCGGGCTGGATATACGCCAGATACGCCGCTCCGACCGCGCCGGCTACAAGGCCGGCGCGCTCGCGAACGGGTTGCGGCATGACGATAGTCCGTATGTCGTGATTTTCGACGCCGATTTCGTCCCTGCGCCCGACTTCCTCAAGCGGGCAATGCCCAGCCTGCTGACCGAGTGCGGGCTCGCTTTCGTTCAGGCGCGCTGGGAGCATCTCAACGCCAGCGACAGCAAGCTGACCGCCGCGCAAGCTGCCATGATCGACGCGCATTTCGCCATCGAGCAGGGCGTGCGCTGCCGCAGCCAGCTGATGCTGACATTCAACGGCACCTGTGGCGTATGGCGGCGCGCGGCGATCGATCTGGCAGGCGGCTGGTCGCCCGATACGCTGTGCGAGGATCTCGATTTATCCATCCGGGCGCGGCTTGCCGGCTGGACGGGCGTGTTTCGGGAAGACATCGCTGTTCCCGGCGAGCTGCCAACCACCTTGGCTAGCTGGCGGGCGCAGCAATTCCGCTGGACGAAGGGCTTCGCGCAGGTCGCGCGGAAACTGCTTGGCAAGGTCTGGCGCTCAAATCTGCCCATCCGCTTCAAGCTGGCCCTGACCATGCAGACCTGCCAGCCGCTGTGCTACCCTCTGACGGCAGTTTCGCTTCTCGGCACATTGGTGTTGCTGTTCGACACGCATGGCACCGATCCGCTGCTGCCCATATTCGGCTCGGTTGTTGCCGTGCTGGGCGTCAGTGCGAGTGGCGTGTTTCTCGCCATCGGCCGGCGCGCGCTGAACCGCGGGCAATGGGGGCGGTTCCCGCGTGATTTCGCCAGCGTGCTGCTGCTCAATGCCGGGCTGATGGTATCCAACACGCGCGCCGTTCTTGAAGCCATGATCGGCCGGCCCAGCGCCTTCACCCGCACGCCCAAGAGCGGCGGGATCAAGGGCAGGCAACTTGGCACGCCGGGGCCGAACGGCGCGGCGGAGCTGTGCATCGGCGGCGCGCTGGCGATCGGACTCGTCCACGCGGCCGGATGGTTGTCACCGGTGTTCAGCCTATCCATTGGCGGCCTGCTGATCGTGGGTGTCGGCCTGGTGCGCGAGCGCTGGATCGTATCGCGTGTTCCCACCATGCCCTGGCAACCGCCCCTGGGCGACACTGCGGCGGACTGAGCAGTGTGAACCGGCGCAGGCGTGCGCCAGCCGAGGAGAGGTTACGGTCCGTATGAGTATTTTCCGAGCCTGATAAATCCTGTGCAAACAGCCATTTCATGGCGGGGCCAAGAGTGGCTCGCAGGAGATGAACGTGACAACAATCCTTATCATTGTCGTGCTGTTCGTGTTGTTGGGTGGTGGCGGCTATTATGGCTTTCGGCGCTGGTAGCCGGCAGCACCCTGGCGCGCGCGGCCAGCCTGGATTACTGACGCGCGTTGCTCCGGCCGCTTTGCTCTGAAGACGCCGGCGGCCCGGCATTGTCTCGTTCCGCCGTGTGAGGGCGCAGCCCCGCCCCGGCGCGCAGCACGAAGCGCTGGATCTTTCCGTTGGCCGATTCCGGCAGGCTCGGCACCACGTCGATCCGCCGCGGGTATTTCCATGCCCCGATCTGCTTTTTCACGTGCTCCTGCAAGGCGGAGATCAGCGGGGATGAAGCCGCCAGATGCGGGCGCAGCACGATCACCGCGCGTGGCTTGACCAGGTCGTCAGCGTCCATATAGCCCACCACGGCGGCCGCGAGCACCGCATCATGGCTCAGCAGCGATGCTTCTACCTCGACAGGGCTTACCCATATGCCGTTGACCTTGATCATGTCGTCCACGCGGCCGCAAAAGCGGTAGAGTCCGCCGGTATCGCGCGTGTAGCGGTCGCCGGTCGCCACCCAGTCGCCACGGAAAGTGCCGCGTGTCTTGGCGCGCTGGTTCCAGTAGCCGTCTGCCATGCTGTCGCCCCGCACCAGCATTTCGCCCGCGCCCTCTGCTTGGACATCAGCACCGCTTTCGTCGACAAGGCGGAGATCATAGCCGGGCACCGCCCGGCCGGCGGCGCCGTAGCAGATGGCGCCGCAGCGGTTGGAGACAAAGATGTGCAACATCTCGGTGGTGCCGACGCCTTCGAGAATGTCCACGGCGGTGATTGCATGCCACGCCGCGCCGATATGGGCGGGCAGCGCTTCACCGGCGGAGACGCAGCTTCGCAGCCGGTCCGACCCTGCCCCGGCACCAAGTTCGGGGTGTTGCAGCAGCCTGGCAAACAGCGTGGGTACGGCCATGAAGATGCTCGGCCGCTCGCGCGCCATCACCGCGAGCACATGGTCGGGCGTTGGGCGCCCCGATGAGAGCACTGCGGTGGCGCCGACCGACAGCGGAAATGTCATGCCATTGCCCAGACCATAGGCAAAGAACAGTTTGGCGGCAGAAAAAACAACATCGTCGGCGGTGATGCCCAGCACCTGTGCGCCGTAGGTATCGGCCGTGACGCGCAGGCTGCCGTGAACATGGCGCACGCCCTTCGGCGCCCCCGTGGATCCGGACGTGTAAAGCAGAAAGGCGAGTTCGTCCGGCGCGGCCTGCACGGGAGGAACCAAGCCGTGCGCGCCCGCGATGAATTCCGCAAACCCGAGCGTATGGCCCGCACCCGCGGCACAGACCGGCACGCGCTGTTCCGTGCCCGTGTCGCTGTGGACGACGATAAGGCGCAGTGACGGGATCTGGGCCAAAACCCCGGCGAGTGACGGGTGGATGGCGGCGGAGACGATTGCCGCCTGCGCCCGGCAATCCTGGAGTATGTGGAGGATCTGGGCTGGCGGCAGCAGCGTGTTGATGGGAACCGGCACGATGCCGGCGCGCAACGCCCCCCAGAAGGCGATCGGAAAAGCAATGCCATCGAGAAGGATCAACCCGATGCGCGCCTCGCGCCGAATGTCCGCGCCGGCCAGGCCGCGCGCAAAACCGCCGGTGGCGTGGCACAGTGAAAGATACGTGATCGATCCTGCGTCGTCGATAAAGGCCGTGCGGCTGCCACGCCCCTGCCGGATATGGCGGTCGATGAAGAACTCGGCCGCATTGCCCTCCTCGCTCACAGCCCCCACCCCACACCCCTATCCCACAGTCGGCCCATGAGTCGGGTACCCATGAGCCAAAGTTTTTTGGTTCTTTTTTTCAAAAAAGAACATACTTTCTTTGATTGGGGAGCATTAGCCTTCATCGCAGATGCGGCCGTCTTCCATATGGATGATCCGCGTGGCGAAGGGCGCGAGCCGCGTGTCATGCGTTACCACCAGCACGCCACGCGATGAATCCTGGGCGATGCGCGAGAGAATCGTCATCACCGCAAGACCGTTTTCGCTGTCCAGCGCGCCGGTTGGCTCATCGGCAAGAATGGCGCTGGCGCTGCCGACGATCGCGCGTGCGATGGCAACACGCTGCTGCTCGCCGCCGCTGAGTTCGGATGGGAAGGCATCAACCTTGTGCGCCAGCCCAACAGTGGCCAGCACATCCCGCGCCTTGGCGATGGCGCTTCTCGCGGGCTCGCCGCGCACATCCAGAGCCAGCCGCACATTGTCCAGCGCGTTCAGCGTGGGGAAAAGATGATAGGATTGAAAAACAAAGCCGAGATGGTTGCGCCTGAACCGCGCGAGATCGCCTGGCCGCGCGCCGGTGGTGGATTTGCCCAGCACACGCACCGTTCCCTCGGTGGGCGTGAGAATGCAGCCGAGCACCGACAGCAGCGTTGTCTTGCCGCTGCCCGATGGGCCCATCAACAAAGCGACCTCCCCGCCGGCGAGCGACAGGCTGACCCCTTGCAGGGCTTGCACCTGGCTCGCCCCGGTGCCGAGGCGCTTGACGACATCGCGGGCTTCGATCACCGGCGAGGTCATTGCCGGAACACCATTACGGGATCAAGACGGACAACCTGCACGATGGCGGCCATGGCGGAGGCAATGCACATGATCACGGTGAGCAGGAACAGCCAGGCTGTCAGTGCCGGGGTCATCACAATCGGCAGGGCCGAGTTGGTGGTGGCTGCGACAATGATCAGGCCGATGCCGGCGGCCAGCGAAAACCCGATCATCGCGCTGAGCAAAGCCTGCGCGATGATGACATGGAGGATGTAGACGCTGGATGAGCCGATGGCGCGCAGTGTTGCGAATTCATTGAGGTGATCCTTGGTGCTGGAATAGAGCGTTTGCGCAACGATTACGGTGCCGACGATGGCGCCCAGCAATGCGCCGGCAAACAGGGCGGCACCGGCGCCGGTGCCGAATAGCCAGAAGCTGCGGCTGCGGGCGCTGAAGGCCGCGGGCGTGAGAACTTCAACCCCGCGCAGGCGCGCCAGCAGATCTCGGCGAAGGCGGGGAATATCCGCGCCGGAGGCGGCATGCACAAGAAGATAGGAGATCCTGCCGGGTGGTGTTCCGATATAGGCCTTTGCCTGGTCCAGCGCGGTGAACACGTAGGGTGTGGTGGTGAAGGATCGGATTGCCCTGGTCATGACCGTGACAACCGCCCTGTGGTCGCGGATCGAGGTGTGATCACCAATGCCCGCCACCCCAAGCCGGCCGACATAGGTCCGGTCGATCGCCACCGTGTTTGGCGGGGAGAGTGCCGCCAGATTGCCTTGCACGATATTCCACGGGTGCAACCCCGTGGGACCCTCGGTGGAGCCCACCACGAACACCGGCGTTGTGCCGCCGGCCGGCACGGACCATGCGGTGAAGCCGATGACAACCGGCGTCGCCTCGCTCACGCCGGGCACCGACAAGACAGCCGCCCTGTCGCTCGCATCCAGGAGTGATGGATCCTCAAAGCATGTGGTGCCGAAGGGCACGATCCAGAGATCGGCGGAAACATGATCGATCATCGTGGTGACCATGCGCTCGAAACTCAGGAACAGCCCGAGTTGCAGGGTGACAAGCACGATGGAAAACACGATGCCGATCACCGTGGCGATGAACCGCAACCGGTCCTGGAACAAATTGCGCGCGGCGAGCTTGAGAATAAGCGGGACGGTGTAGCCTGGATGCAGCGCAAGATGGGGCGGGTTGAGGATCGCGCCCGGCAGGTGCGCGTAGCCGGCCGTGTCGGCTTTTGTCTTCATGCTGTCTTTCTGGAGGCAAAGCTGCCTGCAACGGCAGGTTGCGGGATCAGGCCACGCGGCTTGCGGCCGGCCAAGCGGCTGCGGACCAGCACGGCAGTCATCGCGCTGGATGTTCCCCAGGCCATGAGCACGGTGCCGCCAAACACGATCGCAGCCTTTGCGATGGCGAACACTGCCAGGCCCAGCAGGGCATATTGCAGCCAGACCACGAAGATGTAGTGGCACAGATACATGCCGAAGGCGTTGCGCGACAGGCTGTTCATGATGCGGGAAGGCCGCCTGCCAAACCGGATGCAGGCCGCGAGCACGCAAAAGCAGCCGCTCGAACAGGCCACCACGAAGCTGACGTCAACGGCCAATTGCAAGCCCAGCGGAGCGGATAATCCATAGCCCATGGCCAGGCCCATCAGGCCCATCCATGTCATGATCGAGGCAAGCGAGGCTGCCAGCCAGACCGGCCATTGGCGCGCCAGCATCCCGCCGGCCGCCAGCACGCCGTGCTCCAGGCCACAGGCGCCCACGCCCAGACCGGCGATGTAGTAAACCAGATAGAGCACAGAGCGGCTGTACTGGAGCGCCAAGGGTCCGTGTTCGTTCCAGGCCATGGGCGTGAAGGCGAGGGCCATCGGCACATAGCCAGCGGCCGACACCGCCACCAGGCCGGCAAAAAGCCAGCCAGGCCGGGCAGCCGCAAGGGCGCAGCGCCGGGCAAGCCATGTGATCACGCCTGGTGCGAGGCGGTGCAGCACGGCGGCCAGCACCGCCAGCGCCAGAAGCTGCCAGATGAACCACATCGGCCCGTTCGGCCAGAACGGCAGCGCCAGATAGTGCCGCACATAGGCGCCAAATGCGCGGTCGGCTGCGGTCGCGCGATAGACGGGGTAGAGCGCCAGCGGCATGATCAGGGCGATGGCGAGCGCAAACGGTATGCCCAGGCGCAGGATCCGGCCGGCGAGGAAATACCGCCGCCCCTTGCGCGCCAGGCTCGGCCAGGTGAACAGCGCCGAGAGGAAAAACATCAGCGACATCAGGCTGACATCCTGCCAGGCGCAGAATATGTCGAAGCCGAACCAGCGGTGACGGTCGACGATCGGAAAGGCGCGCCATTCATAGGGCGATGCATCGAATGCGAAGGCGCCCGCCGGCAGCGAGCCGAGATAGGCGAGCACGGAATGGAAGGCCAGGACAACAAGGATAACGACGCCGCGCAAATTTTGCAGCGCCAGGCTGGATTGCCCGCGGGTTGGATTCTCGGGCCTGCCCATCTGGTCAGTCATCCTCAAGCCCCCGGGTTCGGCCCAGCTTCTCCGGTCCCAGCTTCTCCGGTCATGGCACCCGCGCTCAGACGTAATTCATGGGCAAGGCGTGCGTCAGGCTCGGAAACTACCTACGAACCCGCAGGGCCTATTGTTAATCTGCGCGTATCGCGCGATGATGTGGAAAAGTCTTCATTTCCGACCAGGAAAAGCAAAAGACTTTCATCTGGTGGGGACGCATGGGCGGGCAACGCAGCGCGCCACAGGCAGGAGGTTCAGGGCTACCCTTGGAGAGAAAGGTCTTCTTTTTTGAAAAAAAGAAGCAAAAAACTTTTGCCGGGCTGTCGCGGAGTCGCCCCAAGCTGGTCGTGACTGGCCCGGTGGGCCATCACGAACACATTTCAGTGATTACCGGGATGTTCAATTTTGATGTCTGCTGACCTTCACGAAGCCGGCCGCTCTGTCTGGTTTCCCCCAGGAGAGGGGCACGCGTGACGCATTCGGGAATGCCGCCTTGAACGACGCCATCCAGGCAGGCCAGCCAGCCGAACCCTGCGGGAGCGAGAGCCTGGCGCCCGGCCTGCACGATGCCCTTCTGCTGGAAATCTCCCAAGGCAGCGGCGACACCTCAACCATCAGCCTCGCCCTCTCCGCCTCCGGCATCGTGGGCATCTGGGATGGCGACCTGATCGGCGGACGTGTGTATGGCGATGCCAATTTCGCGCGCATCTACGGCATGGACGCGGCCGAGGCGGCGGCTGGCAAGCCGCTGGGGCATTATTTCGCGCTGATGCATCCGGAAGATCGGCCCGGCGCGGAGGCCTCGCGCAGCCGCATGATGGCGGGCGGGGGTGACTTTCTGCATGAGCACCGCGTTTTCCGGCCGGACGGCTCGCTGATCTGGGTTACCGCGCGCGGCCGCCTGTTGCGCGATGAATCGGGCCGCCCCGTGCGGTTCATCGGGGTGTCGGTGGATATCACCGAACGCCGGCTCAGCGAGGCGCGGCAGGCTTTTCTTCTGCAATTGCAGGATACCCTGCGCAGCCTGACCGATCCGCGAGACATCCTGGCCGCCGCAGCCACCCATCTCGGCCGCTATCTCGGCGCCGCGCGGATCGGCTACAGCCAGGTGCAGGCGGATGGCGAGACGGTGCTGATCACCAATGGCTATACCGACGGGATGCCCCCGATAGAAGGGCTCTTTGCACTCTCGATGTTCGGCGCAACCCATGCGGCGCGGATGCGGCGGGGCGAAACCATCGTCTACCAGGATGCGCAGGCTGAGGAGGGGGGCACCCGCGCCTTCGGGCTGGAACTGGGCACACGCGCCCATGTCTCCGTGTCGCAGATGCGCGACGGACAACCGGTCGGTTCACTCTACGTCACCCACAGTAAGCCCTATGCCTGGAGCGATGCGGAGATCGCGCTGATCGAGGCGGTGGCAGCGCGGGTATGGGATGCCGCCGAACGCGGCCGGGCCGAGGCGCGCCTGCGCGAGAGCGAGGAGCGGCTGCGGCTGATCCTGGATGCAACCGGCCTGGGATGCTGGGAGTACGATGCGCTCACCGGTGCCACACTACGCTCCGCCAGGTACGACGAGATCTTCGGCTACCCCGCGCCGCAGAGCGACTGGAGCTACGAGCGTTTTCTCACCCATATCCCGCTGCCCGACCGCGCGGAGGTGGATGCCGGTTTCCAGGCGGCGCTGACGCGGGGGATGGACTGGAACACGCAATGCCGGATGATTCGCGCCGATGGCAGCCAGGCGTGGCTGAAAATCAACGCCCGCCCGCAGACCGGCCGCGATGGCCGTATCACCCGGCTGCTCGGCTCGATCGAAGACATCACCGCACGCAAGCGGGCCGAGGAAGCCGCCATCGAGACGGCCGAAAAATTCGAACTCTTCGCGCAGATGATGCCGAGCATGGTGTGGACATCGCTGCCGGACGGCAGCATCGACTGGTTCAATGCCCGCGTGCCGGAATATTGCGGCAGGGACGAGGAGGAGTTGAAGCCCGACGGCTGGACCCCGGTTCACCCAGACGACATGCAGGCCGCCACCACGCTGTGGCAGCAGGCCCTGGCCTCCGGACAGCCCTACACCACCGAGTACCGGATCCGCCGCCACGACGGCATGTTTCGCTGGCATATCACCCGCGCCATACCGATCCGCGATGCCTCCGGCACCATCACCCGCTGGATCGGCACCAGCGCAGACATCGAAGACCAGAAAAATGCCGAAGCCGCGCTCGCCGATCTCAACACCACGCTGGAAAAGCAGGTGCGTGAGCGCACGGCCGAGCTGATGGCCGCCGAAGCCGCGCTGCGCCAATCGCAGAAGATGGAGGCGGTGGGCCAGCTCACCGGCGGGCTCGCGCATGATTTCAACAATTTGCTGACCGGCGTTTCCGGCAACCTCGAGTTGCTGGAAATGCGCCTTGCCCAGGGCCGGATCAGTGAACTCGCCCGTTATGTGAACACGGCGCAAGGGGCTGCCAAGCGCGCGGCATCGCTCACCCACCGGCTGCTGGCGTTTTCGAGGCGTCAGACGCTGGACCCGGCGCCGACGGATGTTAACCGGCTGGTGGCCGGGATGGACGAGTTGATCCGCCGCACGATGGGCCCGGCGATCGAGGTGAAGGTGATCGGCGCGCCTCGGCTTTGGTCAGTGCTGGTCGATCAGAATCAGCTGGAAAACGCGCTGCTCAATTTGTGCATCAACGCGCGCGATGCGATGCCGGATGGCGGCAGCCTCACGATCGAAACCTCCAACCACATGTTTGAAGGGGCCGAGGCCCGCGCGCTGGACTTGGAGAATGGAGCCTATATCTCGCTCTGCGTCATCGATACGGGCGGCGGCATGACACCGGAGGTGATCGCCCGCGCGTTCGATCCGTTCTTCACCACCAAGCCGCTGGGTGAGGGCACCGGGCTTGGCCTGAGCATGGTGTATGGCTTTGTCCGGCAATCGGGCGGCCAGGCCCGCATATATTCCGAACCCGGCCATGGCACGAAACTTTGCCTGTATCTGCCAAGATATGCCGGCACGGATGAGGTGGTGGAGCCGGCCGCCACCTCACGCAGACCGCAGCGCGGCGAGGGCGAGACCGTGCTGGTGGTCGATGACGAACCGACCGTGCGCATGCTGGTGAAAGAAGTCCTCGGTGAACTCGGATATCGCTCCCTGGAAGCGGAAGATGGCGCGGCCGGGTTGAAGATTCTCCAATCCGACAGGCGCGTGGATCTGCTGGTTACCGATGTAGGCCTGCCCGGCGGCATGAACGGCCGCCAACTTGCCGATGCAGCCCTGATCGCGCGCCCGGATATGAAAATCCTGTTCATCACCGGCTACGCGGAAAACACCGTGCTTGGGCAGGACCATCTCAGACCCCACATGCATATCGTCACCAAGCCGTTTTCGCTGGAGACCTTGGGGCGCAGGATCAGGGAGATCATTGCGGCCCCTTCGTAGGTTGGCGTTGGAAAGAAGGTCTTCTTTTCTGAACAAAAGCAGCAAAAGACTTTCATTGGCGCTGTCGCGGACCGAGCCGGCAGCGCGCGCAAAGGGATAAAAGTTTTTTGGTTCTTTTTTTCAAAAAAGAACAGTCTTCCTTACGTCCCTCCGCTCATCAAAGTCATCAGCCGTTCCAGCTCCGCCGCCGAACTGCCGCCCACGAACGCATCCAGAAACGGCAATGCCGCCTGCATCCCCGCCGTCAGCGGCGCGAACCCCGGCGTGGATTTGTGCGGATTGGCCCAGATCACCGTATGCGCCAGGCGCTTGAGGCGCTCCATTTGCTCGCGCAGCAGATCGGGGGTGCCGCGTTCCCAGCCATCGGAGGCGATTACCACCACCGCGCCGCGCGCCATGCCGCGGCGGCCCCACAAATCCAGGAAGGCGCGCAGCTGATCGCCCATGCGGGTGCCGCCGGACCAATCCGGGATCGCATTGGAGGCCGCCATGATCGCCTGGTCCGGATCGCCATGGCGCAGATGCGGCGTCACGCGCGTCAGCCGCGTACCGAAGGTGAACACCTCCGTCCATCGCGGCGCGCAGGCATGGGCGGCATAGCCGAACCGCAGAAGACCCCCGGAAAACGGCGCCATGGAGCCACTGACATCGATCAGCAGAATGCGCCGCCGCGGCCGCTGCCGCCGGCGGCGCCAGTGCAGCCGGTCCGGCTCCCCGGCCAATGCCAGGGCCGCGCGCATGGTGCGCTTCACATCCAGCCGCGATCGCGTATGCGGCTTGAAGCGCCGCGAGGGCCGCAACGCGATGCCCGCGCGCAGCCGCAGGATCAGCGCATGGATCTGCGCCCGTTCCTCCGCCGTGAGCCCTGCGAAATTGCGGTGCCGCAGTACCTCGCGGTCGGTCGCGGCGCCAATATTCACCTCTTCCTCGCGCTCCTCCTCGCCTGGCTTGGCATCCTGGCGGCGCACGGCGCCGGGGCGCAGCGCCGGCACCACGGGTGGCGGCGGCGGATCGCCGATGTTCGGCAGGCGCCTGAAGAAGGCGTCGAACACCGCATCATACACCGGCAAATCATCCTGCCCGGTGCACAATGTCAGCCGGCCGCAGCGATAGAGAGTCTCCAGGCCAGGCTCGGGGAACTGCCGCAGGGCGGCATACAGCAAGTCCAGCCGGTGCAGATTGGCATCCACGCCCGCATCCCGTAGCTGGGAGGTGAACCCCAGAAGGGTTTCATCCATCATGCCGTCCGTACTTCTCTCTCCCGGGGCGGAAAATTGCGCGCGCGCCCGAGTGCGGCCGAAACCGGGTGGCCCACCACGCCCTCCAGCCACGCGGCCGTTTCAATCAGCGCGTCCAGGTCAACCCCCGTGTTCAGATCCATGCGCCCGAGCATGTAGGCGAGGTCCTCGGTGCCGATATTGCCTGTGGCGGCGGGCGCGAAGGGGCAGCCGCCGATCCCCCCGATACTGGAATCCAGCACGCGCACGCCGGCCAGGATAGCCGCATAGGCGTTGGCCAGGCCGGTGTTGCGCGTATTGTGGAAATGCGCCCGCAGCCGGATGCCTGGGGCCGCGCGCGCCGCGTCGGCGAAGCGGCGCGCCACATCGCCCGGCCCCGCCACGCCCACCGTATCGGCAAGCGCGATCTCATCGGGCGCATGGGCGGCCACCACCCCCACCAGCTCGGCCACCCGCCCGGGAGCGATTTCGCCCTCGAACGGGCAGCCGAAGGCGGTGGCGATCGTCACGCTCAGCCCCACACCTTCCATCCGGGCGATCGCCGCGACCTCCGCCCAGGTTTCCAGCGCCGCGGCGACGCTCATGCCCTGGTTGCGCTGGCTGAAGGTTTCCGAGGCCACCACGACCGCGTTCACCTCGTCCACGCCGGCGCGCAACGCCCGATCAAGCCCCCGCCGGTTCAGCACCAGGCCGATGCGGCGCAGGCCGGGCAGGCCGGTCAGTGCCTGGAGTACCGCTTCCGCATCCGCCATCTGCGGCACAAGCTTGGGATTGACAAAGCTCGCCACCTCCATCCGCGACAGGCCGCAGGCCAGCGCCCGTTCGATCAGTGCGACCTTGTCGGCGGTGGAAACCACGGCGCGCTCGTTTTGCAGCCCATCCCGCGGCGCCACCTCAACAATGTCGATATCGCGGTCCATGCCCGATCATTGCCGCGTACTCCCCTCGGCTGACAAGCCGAATGCTGCCCAGGGAGCCCCGGCCCATGAGGCAAGGGTTTTTTCCTTTTTTTCAAAAAAGAAGAAAGAATCTTCTTTTTTGAAAAAAAGAAGCAAAAAACTTTTTTCCGTTTGGGTGTCGCGTCGCGGTCTCAGGCTTGGCGTGTGGCGTAGAGCGCGGCTTGAATCCGGCTGCGCAGATTGAGCTTGCGCAGGATCGCGGTCACATGAGCCTTCACCGTGCTCTCGGAAATCGAAAGTTCATAAGCAATAATCTTGTTGGCTTTGCCGGCGGAAATCATTTCCAGCACGCGGCGCTGCTGGCTGGAAAGAGCGGCCACAGCGGCATGCCGCTCCGGCCCGCCATCCAGCGGCACCTCCTGCGGCAGGCTGATCTCCCCGGCGAGCACGGCGCAGAGCGCGCTGCGCATGCCATCGCGCGAGAGGGATTTCGGGATGAAGCCGGCGGCGCCGCAGCCCATTGCCTGATCCACCGTCTCCCGGTCTTCCCGGCCCGATACGATCACCACCGGGGTGGCGGGGGCAATGTTGCGCAGGGCCAGCAGCCCGGCCATGCCGTTCATCCCCGGCATGTTCACATCCAGCAGGATCAGTTCGAAATCCTGGCGGCCCAGGGCCGCCTGGGCATCCGCCAGGCACCCGGATTCGACCACCAGCGCGTGCGGCAGCGTGGATCTCACGATCTGCGCCAGCGCGTCGCGGAACAGCGGATGGTCGTCCGCGATCAGCACGGCGCACGCGTCAGGCGCCTCGTGCGGCGGGGCCGGCACGGACTGCCCGGCCGAGGGGGTGGCATTCTGCATGGGCGGAGCATAGCCAAGAGCAGGGCGCGAAACCAGCGGGACGATCGGCCAACACGCTGGCGAACGAAAGCCGCGATTGAGACTAAGGTATCACGATCGGCTCAGGAATAATCATCGCCATCCCGTGCCGCCACCATTAGCTTGTGCACGCAACGAAGGCCCAGCGCGACATCCTGCGGCTGGTATCCAACCTGCGCCGAGAAAGTCATCACCGAGGCCGCGGATAAACGGGGCCCGCAGAGGGACGGAACATGAAGTACACTACCGCAAAGCTTCTTGCGTCGGCATCCATTGTCATGCTGGCGGCAACGGCTGCGAAAGCCGACGATTATACCGACCTGCTGGATGTGCTGCGTGCGCGCGGCAGCCTTTCCAAGTCCGAATATACCACGTTGCTGAACAAGCATCTGCATGGCGCCCGCGCAACGCACCGCAGGACCGGCCAGACAGCGCCGCTGGAACCCGCCTCGCAGGAGGATCAGGCCGCCGCCGCGCAGATCCAGCAGAACGCGCTCTCGGCCGCCGCGAGTGCCGCCGCCGCGAATGCTGCAATGCAAAAGATGCAGGCGATGCAACAGCAGATGGAAACCAGCCCGGATCTGGTGCACGTGGAACCCTACAAGCCGGGCGCCGGTGTCAGTATCCGCGTCGGCAGCGTGGATCTGAATTTTTCCGGCATCGTGAACGGCTTCTATACGTACTCCAGTGCCGACAACAAACCCTACGCGATCGGCGGCGGCCTTGGCGACAATAGCGGGTTCGATTCCTCATCCGTGCGCAACGGGCTTCTGCCCGGCGCCTTCATCGCCACGGCCAGCACCACGCAGGATGGCCTGGATGTATCGGCCACGTTCGGCGTGTATCCCGGCATCAACTCCACCGCAGAAGGTGTGCTCGGCGCCAATACGGCCGGCAATGCCACGGCCCTGGGCACCGCCAACGGCGATTTCCGCAAGATGTTCATGACGGTCGGCAATGCCTCCTGGGGCACGATCAAGATCGGCCGCGACATCGCCATTTTCGGCTCCGACGCCATCCTGAACGACCAGACACTGCTCGGCGTGGGCGCCACCGGCGGCAATGCCGATCCTGGCAACACCTCGCTCGGCCGGATCGGCTATGGCTATATCTATACGGATTTCCTGCCGCAGATCACCTATATCAGCCCCGTCTTCGCCGGCTTCCAGGCCACGATCGGCGCCTTCCAGCCGATGAACGCGTTCGATTTCAGCGGCTATTCCGCCACCAGCTCGGCTCACAATACGCCTGAATTCGAAGGCAAGGTCACCTACGACTATAAATCGGCTGCCTTCGCCGCGCATATCTGGGCCGGGTTCATGGTGCAGCCGCAGCAGGATATCGTCACCGCCGCCGGCGTCACCTTGCCGGGCAGCAAGCTTGCCGGCGCGGGCGAGGGCGGCGCGGCCCTCACCTTCGGGCCGGTGGGCCTCACCGGCTACATCTATCGCGGCTCCGGCGTCGGCAGCACCGCGAAATTCTTCGATGCGCTGGCACCAAACGGCGACCTGCGGGACTCCGAAGGCGGCTACATCCAGGGCAGCATCAAGGTTTCGCCCAAGCTGAAACTGATCGCCAGCTACGGCGTGAGCAACCTCTACCAGGCACCGGGCGAGGACGACCCGTTCCTGGTCCGCCGCAACGAGAGCGAAACCGCGGGTGCCTACTACAATCTGACCGACTGGGTGACGCTGGTCGCCGAATACACCCATGCCGATTCGCATGCGCATGGGCCGTATGAAATTTCGGCGGACTCGGCGAGCGCCGGCGCGATCCTGTTCTACTGAGTATTGGCAGAACAGGCTTCCCGGTGCATTTGCCTGCGCGTGGATCAGGGACACGTCATGGCCGCACCGGGACAACGCGGAGAACCGCTTCCGATTGAGGTGGAACCAACCGGAAGCGGTTTCTCTCTCACCCGCCGTGTGCTGCTGGGCGGCCTGCCCGCCTGCGCCATCGGCAGCGCGCGGGCGGCGCCGCACCCGGTCGTCCGGCTCGGCATTCTGCCGTTCGGCACGTTGCAGTGGGTCGCCGATGTCATCGCGCGCCACCAGCTGGACGCGGCGCATGGCATTTCCCTTCAGCCCATCAAGCTGGCCAGCACCGAGGCCGGCAAGGTGGCCCTTCTCGGCCGCGCCGTGGATGTCGCGGTGTCGGACTGGCCGTTCGTGGCCGCCCAGCGCAGCCATGGCGGGCATCTCACCTTCGCGCCCTTTTCCAGCAGCCTTGGCGGCATCATGGTGCCCGCGGCCTCGCGGGTAGGCGGCCTGGCCGATCTGAAGGGCCTCCGCCTCGGTGTGGCCGGAGGGGCCGCCGACAAATCCTGGCTGCTCGTGCGTGCCGCGGCGCGCCGCCAGGGTATCGATCTGGCGCGCGAGGCCACGCTCTCCTTCGGCGCGCCGCCCTTGCTCAGCGCCATGCTCGGCCAGGGCAGCCTGGACGGCCTGCTCACGTTTTGGAATTTCTGCGCCCGTCTGCAAGCGGCCGGCGCGCGCGAGGCGATCAGCGTGGCGGACTGTGCCCGAACCTTGGGCTTTGCCGCACCGCCCGTGCTCGTCGGCTATGTTTTCGATGCGGACTGGGCGCGGGACAATCCCGCGGCGATCGCGGGATTCCTCGCCGCCACCGCCGGCGCCATGCATATCCTGGCCACCGACCCCGCGGAGTGGCAACGCATCCGCAAGCTGATGGATGCCCCTGGCGAGGCGCTCTTCGCGGCGCTGCGCACTCGCTTCCTGGCAGGCATCGGCCAGCCCAGCGCCGCCATGCTGGAGCGCCAGGCATCGCAACTGCTCGCCATCCTGGCCGCCGATGGCTTGCAGCCGCAAACCGCCCTGCCCCCCGGCGTGTTCTGGCAAGGGGCATAGTGCTCCCCGTCGCTCATCCGCCACGCCCCAATAGGCCCAAGGTTTTTGCCGAAGCGTGTTCTTTTTTGAAAAAAAGAACCAAAAAACTTGTGCTCCGCCGCACCCGACCAACCGGCACACGCAGTGACCCGGGGTACTAGCCTGGCCGGTCCCAGTCGCACGATCAGCCGCTTGCTGTCCCTGCTGGGCCTGATCGCGGTGTGGTGGGGCGGGGCGCGGCTGGGGCAGGATCCCGGCCGCTTTCCGGGGCCGGCTCCGGTTGCCATCTTCGCCTGGCATGCGCTCGTTGCCGGCGACATGCTTGCCGCCATCGGCGCAACCCTCGGCCGCGTGGCCGCGTCCTTCATGATCTCCATGCTGATCGGCACGGCCATCGGCATGCTCGCCGGCCGCTCGCGCCGCGCCGATTCGGTGATCGACCCCTGGCTGGTGATCGCTCTCAACCTGCCGGTGCTGATGGTGGTGGTGCTCGTCTATATCTGGATGGGCCTGACCGAGGCCGCTGCCATCCTGGCCGTATGCATCGCCAAGATCCCCACGGTGATCGTCACCATCCGCGAGGGCGCGCGCGCCCTGGACCCGGCATTCGATGAGCTGGCTTTCTGTTTCGCCCTGCCGCCGGCGCGGCGCTGGCGCCGGATCGTCCTGCCGCAGATGGCCCCCTACCTTGCCGCCGCCGCTCGCGGCGGCCTTTCGGTCACCTGGAAGATCGTACTGATCGTGGAACTGATCGGCCGGCCGGATGGGGTGGGGTTCGAGCTGAACCTGCTGTTCCAAACCTTCGATGTCGCCGGGATCATCGCCTATGGTTTGGTGTTCGCAACCGTGATGCTGGCGCTGGAAACGCTGGTGCTGCAACGGCTGGAGCGGCGCGCCAATGCCTGGCGCTGAGACCTTGCTGGTATCGATCGTCGCCAAGCGCTTTGGCGGCCGACAGGTGCTGACCGATCTGCGGTTCACCGCGGTGCCGGGCGAGGTACTGGCGCTGCTCGCCCCCTCCGGCACTGGCAAGACGACGGCGCTGCGCATCGTGCTCGGCCTGGATACGGCGTTCGAGGGGGCGGTGGTTCGCCCGCCCGGCCGCATGGGCGCCGTGTTCCAGGACCCGCGCCTGCTGCCCTGGCTGGATGTCGCCGGCAATCTGCGCCTGGTGGCGCCGGGCCTCTCTGCGGCGGAAATCGACGGATTGCTGGCGCTGGTGGGGCTGCAAGGCGCGGGCAGGCGACTGCCGCGCGAGATCTCGCTGGGCATGGCGCGGCGTGTCGCCATTGCCCGCGCGCTGGCGGTGCGCCCTGCGCTGCTGGTGCTGGACGAGCCTTTCGCCTCCCTCGATCCTCAGCTTGCGCTCAGCCTCTCACGCGCCGTGATCGCCCGCGCCCGCGCCGGCGGCGCCACGGTTCTGCTGGCCAGCCACGACCTGGACCAGGCGTTGGCCATCGCCGACCGCATCCTGATCCTCGGCGGCCCCGACCTGCGCGCGAGCGAAACCGACTCCGCCACCCTGCGCGCCCGGTTCCCCTTCCTCTCCGGCGAGCCTTGCTAGAGCCTTGTCCGATCACACTGGCGTTCGCGTCTGTCTGTGAAGAAAGAAGAGTCTTTCCCTTTGCCGCTCCGCGGCTGGTTCTCTTTGCCGCTCCGCGGCGGGTTCTCTATGCCGCTCCGCGGCGGGTTCTCTATGCCGCTCCGCGGCGGTTTCTCTATGCCGCTCCGCGGCGGTTTCTCTATGCCGCTCCGCGGCGGTTTCTCTATGCCGCTCCGCGGCGGGTTCTCCATGCCGCTCCGCGGCGGGTTCTTTATGCCGCTCCGCGGCGGGCTTCTATTCCGTAGAAAAGACGCGCAGGACTTTTACTCATGCGCCGCAGCACCGCATGACTCAGCCGATGGGAGAAGAACGGCGGCATCGGGCAGGCCGAGGGCGGCAAGTTGATGCGGCACACCCGAGCGGTGCTCGAGATGGCCTTCGCCCATCATCGCCACGATCAGTCGGCCGGGTTCCGCCGCGTGCTGCCGCGCAATCGCCTCGGCCATCGCGCGATCCCAGAGCAATTGCGCATCGATGAAATGGGCAATCTGAAGCGCCTTCATATGCGGCCCGGCATGCGCCGCCATCTCCTGCTCCAGCATCGCCCGATACGCCGGATCAGGCGGCGCCGGATCGCCCACGCCTTCGCGCGCGGCCACCGGCACCTGCGCCCAGCCCTGATGCGCCACCTGGTGAACCAGCGACCCATCCACGTTCAGCGCCAGCATCGCCATGTGATGGTCCCGCGCGAACCGGAAGATCGGCAGATACAGATCGGGATCGAACCCCCAAACATGCGCCCAATCCGATTGCAGCAGGAATGATTGTTCCGACTCCATTCCGCTGATCCAGCCATCCAGCGCGTATTGCCGGCTGCGCGGAAACATCTCCAGCCCGAGCACCACGCCGGGCCGCACCTGCGCGAAATACCTCAGCGCCGCCAGCTCCCAACCGTGGTCAGCCGCGCGGTCATGCTCCTCTCCCAACAGAACCACGCGGCCGCGCGCGGCTGCCGGCAACGGGCTCGGCTCAGGGGCGCCCGCCTGGTTGACCCAGCCGGAGGGCCCGGCGCAGGCGGTGATCGGCGGTCTGCCGGATCCGGGTGCCACGGCACATCCCGCGCACAGCATGGCCAGACCCGGCGCGGCCCCTCTCCACACACCGCCAGCCAACCCTGATGCCATCTGCCCCCGCCCCCGCCATGCTGGGGCTCATATCGGGCGGATCAGGCGATCGTCAGCCCCGGCAAGGTGCTACCATGTCCGATGGATGTCCTGGCGGTCACCGGATCCGCGCGGCCTGGTGTTCCCCCAGCTCCGGCCGAGCGAGGCGGCCTCGGCATCGCGCAGTGCTTGCAGCCTCTCCTGCATCGATCGCACCAGGGCCAGGCTGGCATGGCGCTCGTCCCAGCTTTGCTCCCGGCCGAGCAATGCCATGTCCAGCCCCTTGAGCATGCAAGCTGCCACCTCGAGCTGGCCCTGCTCGCACGCCTGGTCGAACGCCTGTTCGATTTTGTCGCTCAGCCTGCGTGCCGGCCTCGGGTTAACGTCGTCTACAGCTGTCATGAGACAATGCCCGACATCATGAGAGAATGTTCACTAACCGGTTTCAGAGACTGTGCCCGCGTGGACGGTTGAGGGAGTACCCGCGAGGACGGTTAAGGGAGTACCCGCGAGGACGGTTGAGGGCGTAAAAGCCCGCGCCCACCGGCAACCTAGCCACAAAATCGTCAACGGAGGGAAAACGCACCACCGCGCGGAGTGTTTTTGACCCTGCATGAGTTCCATGTGACTTCCTTGACCACCACGGCTATACGGCAGTCGATCTGCGCCATGCCCGGCCGGCACCGCGCGAAGGCCGGGGAGGGCCGCCCATGTTTCCGAACGCCGCCACCGCCACACCGGTGCCGGGCCAGCCGGTATGTGCCCTGGCGGTGGATGCGGAGGAGGATTTCGACTGGGATCGGCCCGTCGCCTCCACCACCCACTCCACCAACTGCATGCGCCACATCGCCGACTTGCAGGAGATGGTGAGTGCCTACGGATTGCGGCCGACCTATCTGCTCACCTATCCGGTGCTCCAGGACGAGGGCGCCGTGCATCTGCTGCGCCGCCAGCATGGCAGCGGCCGCTGCGATCTTGGCATCCAGCTGCACCCATGGGTGACACCGCCATTCGAGAGCGGCGACGCCGCGGATGATGAACGGGGCGCATCCTTCTCGGGCAACCTTCCGGCCGGCGTGGAGGAACGCAAGCTTGTGGCCCTGAAAGACCGCTTCATCGCTTGCTTCGGCGCGCCGCCCGCCGTGTATCGCGCCGGCCGGTACGGGTTTGGCCGCGAAACCGCCGCCATCCTCGAGCGGCAAGGTTTTACCATCGATACCAGCCTCGCCCCACGCACCGATTCAACCGATGAGGGCGGACCGGATTTCTCCAGCCTCGATTACGGGCTGTTCTGGTTCGGCCAGGAACGCCGGCTGCTGGAGGTGCCGCTGTGCCGCAGTGTGGTGGGGTGGGGCGGCAGGCTGGCGCCGCGCGTATATCGCCGGCTTTCCACCCCGGCGCTGCGGCGGCTGCGCGTGCTGGGCATCCTCACGCGCCTGGGCTTCGCCGAGCGGATCACCCTCTCGCCCGAAGGCAACGATCTGGGCGCCATGCTGCGCCTGGTGCGGTATCTGCGCGCCGGCGGGCAGACCGTGTTCGTGCTCAGCTTCCATAGCTCCTCGCTCACCGTCGGCCGCAACCCGTATGTCCGCACGCAGGCCGAATTGCATGCTTTCTACGACCGGCTTTCGGGCGTACTGGACGCGCTGGCCAGGCGCGGCTTCCGGTTTGCCAGCCTTGCGGATCTGCCGGCATTGCTGCCGCACGCCCCGGTGTGACGACTCGCGCCATCGCGTCACATAAAGGGCCCGGCGTGGTGCTCGTGACGAACAATTTCCCCCCGGTGCGTGGCGGATCGGCGGTGGTGTACGCAAATTTGGCGCGCTGTGCCGGGGGGCGGATCGTCGTCGTGGCCCCCAGGATCGGCTATGCGGACGGGCTGCCCTTCATCGGCTGGCGCGAGCACGATCGCCATGCCCCCTATCGCGTCATCCGCCTGCCTCTGCTGCGCACCCGGCTTCTGGAGCAGGTGCCCCGCGGCCTTGCCCGCCTGACCTTCCTGCTCGGCGATGCGGTGATCCGCCTCCGCCTGGCGGCGGTTCTGATGTGGCTGGCGGCGGCGCACGGCGTGCGCACCGTGTGCATCGGCGAGCTCTCGGCCAGCGGCTGGCTGCTGCCCCTGCTGCGCCTCACCCGCCCCATTCTTCACCTGCGCGTCGTCATCTACGTGCATGGCGAGGAGATCACCACCGCCGACGCCTACGACCCCAGCCACGCCATCGCCCGCCGGTCCCTGCTCGCCAGCGACGCCGTGGTGGTGGTGAGCCGCTTCACCGAAGCCGCCGTGCGCGGCCTGGTGGGGCGGGCGGGCGCCGATCGTGTCTGCCTGATCGAGAACGGGGTTGACGGCACGCGCTTCCACCCGGCCCGGAAATCACCCGAGCTGCTGGCGCTGTATGGGCTTGAAGGCAGCTTCGTCTTCATCTCCGTCTGCCGGCTGCTGGAAAAGAAGGGCATCGACAACACCATCCGCGCCCTCGCCCGGCTGCCCGCCGCTTCTGCCGGCTGCCGGTACCTCATCGTGGGCGGCGGCCCCTATCGCGCCCGGCTGGAGGCGCTGGCCGCCGAGCTCGGCGTGCAGGAGAGGGTGGTCTTCGCCGGTCAGGTGGCAGACGACGAATTGGTGGATCATTACCGGCTCGGCGATGTGTTCGTGATGCCCAACCGCGCCCTGCCGAACGGCGACACGGAGGGGTTCGGGCTGGTGTTCCTGGAAGCCAACGCCTGCGGCCTGCCCGCCATCGCCGGCCGCGATGGGGGCAGCCCCCACGCGGTGCAGGATGGGGTGAACGGCCTGCTGGTGGATGGCGCCTCGGTGGACGCCATCGCCGCCGCCATGACCCGGCTGCTGGAAGATGGTGCTCTGCGCGACCGGCTGCGCGAGCTGGGGCTGGAGGTGGCGGCGAAGGCGGGGTGGGGGATGAAGACGCAGCGATTCTTGAACTTATGCGACCAAACATCAGGAAAGGAAGGTCTTCTTTTTTGAAAAAAAGAAGCAAAAAACTTTTGACACTTGGCGCGCGTCTCGCCGGCAGCGCACGCAAAGGCATAAAAGTTTTTTGGTTCTTTTTTTCAAAAAAGAACGCTTTGAGGGTTCCCTCATGCTCCGCGTTATCACCGGCACCACCTCCCCGGCCGACGGCCTCACCGCCCAAGCCATCTGGATAGACCTGATCGACCCCACCGACGCCGAGCGCGCCGAGGTTGAGCGGGCGACCGGCTTGCCGGTGCCGGACCGTGCGGCCGTCGCCGAGATTGAGAATTCCAGCCGCCTGGTGAACCGCAACGGCGTGCTCACGCTCAGTACGCCCATGGTCAGTCGGGATGCTGCGGGCGATCTCGTGGCGGCGCCGATCGGCTTTGTGGTGGCGCCGGACCGGCTGCTCACCTTGCGCTATGCTGGCTCGGTGGTGTTCGACCGTTTTGCCGGGCATTTTTCCCTCGGCGGCGAACAGGTATCCGGGATGCAGCCTTTCCTTGGTTTGCTGGAGGCGCTGGTGGACCGGCTGGCCGACGTTCTGGAGCAGCTCGGGGCCGAGCTCGATGCCGTCTCCGCCGACATCTTCGACCGCGGCACCGGCGGCCGCGCACCCTCCCGCCGGCGGGACGCCTTCTTGCAGGTCACGCTGGCCGATGTCGGCCGCATGGGCGCGCATATCTCGCAGTTGCGCGACGGCTTGCTGGGGGTTGGCCGCATCGTGCGCTTCGTGGAGGAAACCGCGCCTGCCTGGCTGCACGAAACCGAGCAGAAGCGCCTCAAGGTGCTCGATCGCGACATCGCCTCGCTGGCCGACTACGACACGCAGCTGACCAACAAGATCCAGTTTCTGCTGGATGCCACGCTGGGATTTATCAATATCGAACAGAACAACACGATCAAGGTTCTCACCGTGGTGAGCATCGTGGGTATCCCGCCGACCTTCATCGCCAGCATGTATGGCATGAACTTCAAGAACATGCCCGAGCTGAACTGGACCTATGGCTACGAGTACGGGCTTGCCCTGATCGCGATGAGCATCGTGATTCCCCTGGTGATCTTTTGGCGGCGTGGCTGGCTGTAAGGCCGCGACGACATATGGTGTGACGTCCTCCCGACAGGCACGGGGGGGAGCACCACATCCTGAGTGAGGACCAATGCCGGACCGGATCGCATACAAGGTGATGACTGCCGCGCAAGCGGCGCTGATGGTGCGCGACGGCGCCTTTCATGGCGCGCCAATCGATATCGCTGACGGCTACATCCATCTGTCGAGCGCTGCTCAGCTTGCGGCGACGGTGCGGAAGCATTTCGCCGGGGTCGATGGCCTGGTGCTTGCCGCCGTTGACCTCGCGCGCCTTGGCGACACGGTGCGCTGGGAGCCATCCCGCGGGGGCGATCTTTTCCCGCACCTGTATGGCGCGTTGCGGATGCAGGCTGTGCTGGCCGTCGCTCCGCTGGAGCGGGTGGATGACGAGAGCGTGGCGTCTTTGACGGCGGCGATGTCGGGGGATGCTAGGGGGGAGCGATAAAGTTGTGCCGGACGTATTTTACCGTGCACGTGGTGGAGTAGGACCTGCAGATTTTGGCATTCGCTCCGATCATTGTGGCTCAAGCCCCCCCAACACGGCGTCGGCGTATTCGCAGCAGGATCGCCGATATGATCACACCCGAGACTGCCACGAGGCCTAGGACAAAAAACCTGCCCCCGTGCCGATGCGTCACGTCCCGTATCGTCGCCCAGATCAGTTTAACCTGGGTCTTTGTAACGTCCTCGAAACGTGGTGCGGGGCAGGCGTGGCCAAAATGCGTGGCGAACGGAACCACCGCGCCGGCCTTCAGATAGAGGCGGTAGATGGCCCGTGCTTTCTCGGTCGCCCCGCTGCTGAACATCCAATTGGACGCGGTGCACAGCATGGCCGCGAATGCCTGTGTGCGTGGCGGAATCTCGGCGGAAGCTGCAACAGCCTGGTCTGCCGCGAGGTAGCGGTAATGGTAGCGCAGATCAGGGGCGGCACGGCTGGCATCGTAGCGGACCAGTTCGTTCTGCCCAGACGCGCCGGCGTATTGCTGCTGCGCCGAGGGTCCACCCGGCCCCGGCCCGTAGCCGGCCCGTAGCTCTCCACCTTCGAAGCCGGCATTGTCGGGCGAAGTCTCGGTGCCCATCATCTCCATGCCGCGGTTTCGCAGCAATGTCGCGGCAACCCAGCCGGCTTGCGCGCGGTCCAATGCAAAAAATTCGGTCCGCGAGCGATCGAGCGCCGCGGCGAAGGCGATGGCATCAGCGCGGATGTCCGGATCGTCCTTTCTCACATGGTCGAAATATCCCGGCGCCTCCTGATAGCGTCCGTCCCGCATCAGGCGCCGCGCCAGCAGGCCGCGAAGCTCGTCGACCGGATCGATCTGGTAGGCTTGGGCCGGCGGCGGCTCCGGCCTGGATGCATGCGTGTCGACAAAAGCTTTCAGCTCGTCCGTCGTCAGAACCCGCTCCGCCAGGTAGGCAACATCGCCCCAGTAGGTGTTTGCCACCGGCCACAGCACCGACATGGCCTGACTGAAATCGCTGCGGCCGAGATCCCACACGCTGGCCTCGCCATGCAGCAACCCGACGCTGGATGGCTCCAGCGAACCCGTGGCCTGCCCCTGCGCCGTGGCACGCAGCGCCTGCGCCATCAGTTTGGCACCTTCCTGTTCGTCGTCGTTCTGCAGCGCCACTTTGGCCTGTATCCAGAGCGCCAACGGCGTATCCGAAGACTGTGCCAGGGCTTTTGCCGACGCAAAATCCGCCAGTTCATAAGCAAGCGCCGCCAGCCGGTCCGTTCCGGCGACGGTCACTCCCGACGCGCGGATGGCATCGAACAGCTTCTGCAGAGACGCCATGCGCGAATCCCTGGTCATGGCGTCTGGCGGGAAAAATCCGTCGTCACCGATTTCGTATTCCGTGCCGCCCGTGTGCAGGGCGTGCAGGTAATCGCCGGTCAGCGCAAGCGCATGCACCACGAGCAGGCGCTGCGTCAGCCGATCGTGAACCGCCGCCGCCAACCGATCCGGATTGGCCATGATCCCTTCAGCGACCATCCGCAGCGACTGCACCGCTTCGCTGGAACGGGCGGCTGCCTGTTCGGCGTAGAGCGCGACGGCACCCGGCGTGTCCGCCGCGTCCAGGCGCAGCCGCGCCTCATCGCCCAGGCTGGCCGTTGCCAGCCGAAGAGGATCCGCGCCGCCGTTCGCCGCCAGATCGCGGGTCTTGCGGAAGTCCATTGCGGCCGCGCGCGCGTCACCGGCCTTGGCCGACATGCGGCCCAGCATGTAGGCCGCCCATACAGACCTGCTGGCGGCCTTGCCCGGCGGCAAGGCCAGCACGGCCGCAAAATACGTGGAGGCCGATCCTGTGTCGCCATGCGCGAAGGCCACAGCGCCCGCCGTATAGAGCCTGATGGCATCCGGCAGATCCCCCCCGGCAGAAGATGCCGCCTGCCCATCGGGCGCCGCGCGCATTGCCGCCAGGGCCGCCAGTTGTGTCGCGCTCAGGCCGCGCTGTTCAGCACCCTGACGCTGCACGTCGTAACTGTCGTCGGGGTCCATGCCAGGCGCATCCTGATGAACCGATACCGGAACGAGGTGTTCGGCCTCCCAGGCGAAACTATTCACCGGCGTGGCCTGCCTGATCTCGCTCCGGTGGTCGAAAAGCTGCCAAGGGACGCCAAAAAAACATGCCTCCGCCGCGGTGGCGATCGACATCAGGCCAAGGCCCATGGCAAGGACGGAATTACGGCGCATGCGTTTCATCGTCCTTTGTACAGCGCATCCATCCGGCGATCGTGGCGCTGTGCGGCCCGATCCCTGCGGCAGCATAGCGCAGCAGCAGCGCGCCATCCCGGCGATACGCGCCAACACCGTCCGCGCGCTCGCATCCAGCCGGCAGTTGCACGCTCTGCGGCAAGTTCGCGTCGATGTCACCATCATTCGTCACGAACAGCAGAGTGAGGCCAGGCAACTTGCCCGGCCGCGTGACGATCTTGACGCCCGGATGCAGAACCTCGCGGCGGACGACCGCGCGCAGGGTTGCATCACTCCATGCACGCCGATCGTCGCCTGTTGGCAGCCGGAACCATACGAAGCCACGCAATGCCTCGGGAGGATCGCGCTGAACGCCGTCGATGAAGTCGGCAACGTCTTGGGGGGACGCGGCAACCTCCATCCCCCCGGGGCCATCCAACGCCGGCATCTCGCCCGAAACGGCGAGCACCTGCCCGCCCGAACCGACGACCACGCGTGCGCCATAGGCGGGCAGCGATACCAGAAATGGCCGGGTCGTTCGCCGCGCCATCGATGCGACCCATCTTGCGGCGCGTGTCTTGTCGAACACCCCCAGGCGTGGATCGTCGATCGCATGCACCTGCAGAATCAGCAGATCGGCTGCGTCCGCAACGGCTGAAAAACTTGCTGCGTGCAGCCATGTCGGCAAGGCCGTCACCGACAGATTTTCTACAGGCAGCGTCTGCCGCAGCAGCCGCAGAAAACCGGCATAGTCGGCCAGGCGCGCGGTCGCGCTGTCATGGTCGATCTCCAACCGGCCGCGCATCCCGTCCGGCAGTGCCGCAACTTCACGGCGGATCAACGCAATCAGCGCAAGCGACCGCACCGCATCTATCCGCCCGTCGATGCGGATCACCGGCATCACACCATGCCCGCCGGCGCCGAGATATGCCCAATTTGCCTGGGTCCGGAAAACCTGGTTGCCGGCCGAAATCTCCGCTGCCAGCACATGCCAGTTCTGGAACAGCCCCGCGTTGGCATCAACCGCTGCCACCAGCGCCGGCGACCAGTGCCGTTGCCAAACATATACACCCGCCTGCCCAACCGGACCCAGTCGTGCGGACCGCGCCAGCGGCAAGGCCAGCAGACACAAGATCGCCGGCTTGAGGGCGCGGATGAGAGGGAAGGCCTTCTTTTTTGAAAAAAAGAAGCAAAAAACTTTTGCTGCGCTGTCGCGGAGTCGCCGGCAATGTACGCTATGGATAAAAGTTTTTTGGTTCTTTTTTTCAAAAAAGAACACTTTCTGTCTGCCTACGCCGCATCCACCCGCCGCGTCGGCCGCATCGGCGGCGGAACAACAGGAGCATCGGTATCGCCCGATTGCGTCAACGCAGCCAGCAGCGCATGGCGCAGGCCGGTGAGCTTGCGGTCGTTCTCGATCTTCAGCCCAAACACGTCCTTCACATAAAACACGTCCACGGCGCGAACGCCGTAGGTGGTCACGTGAGCGGAAGCAATCTGCAAACCCTGTTCGCTGATGGCGGCGGTCACGTCGTGCAGCAGGCCGGGGCGGTCGCGGCCGTTCACTTCCAGCACCGTGTGGGTGTTGGAGGCGCGGTTGTCCACCACCACACGCGGCGGCACGTGGATGGCGCGCATGCGGCGGCCGAGCGCCGCCTGGGCGAGTTTGGGAATCTCCTGACTGAGCCGGATATGTCCGGAAAGTGCCTGTTCCACCAGAACAGCCAGGCGGGCGATGCGGTGCGGCTGGTCGAAGGCGCCGCCGGCGGCATCCTGCACCCAGAACGTATCCAGCGCGCGGCCGTTCGTCATGGTGTGGATGCGGGCATCCACGATGGAGGCGCCGGCCATGGCGAGCGCGCCCGCAATCCGGCTGAACAGGCCGGGATGGTCGGTCGCATAGATGGTGATCTCCGTCACCGCGCGGGCATGCGATGGCTCGGTGACCACCGTCAGAGGCGCCCCGCGGGCTTCCGAATCGCGCACCATGCGCGCGTGGCGCACATGGGTTTCGGGATCGAAGCTGAGCCAATAGCCGGGGTAGCCGAGGCCGCCGAAGAAGGCGCGGTCGGCTTCGCTCCAGCCCTCGGCCGCCAGCATCTCGTCGGCGGCATCACGCGCGCGCTTGACGCGCACATCGCGCTCGGTGGTGGAAAGCCCGCCGGCGAGCACTTCGGCCACGCGCGCGTAGAGTTCGCGCAGCAATGTGGCCTTCCAGCCGTTCCAGACTTTCGGCGATACCGCCCGCATGTCGGCCACCGTCATCACCAGCAGCAGCTTCAGCCGTTCCGGGGACTGGATGGTTTCGGCGACATCAAAAATGGTTTTGGGATCGTCGATGTCGCGCTTGAAGGCCGTCTGGCTCAACAGAAGATGATGCAGGACCAGCCAGGAGACGGTTTCGGTTTCCTCGGCGGAAAGCCCGAATTGCGGGCCGACGGCGGTCGCGATCTCCGCGCCCAGAATGGAATGGTCGCCGCCGCGCCCCTTGGCGACATCATGCAGCAGCATCGCCATATACAGCGCGCGGCGGGATTGCAGATCTTCGATCAGGCCGCTGGCCACCGGCGCCACATCCGCCAGCTTTCCCCGCTCCAGGCTGTTGAGAATGCGGATGGCCTCGATCGTGTGCTCGTCCACCGTAAAAATGTGGTAGCTGTCGAACTGCATCTGGCCGACGACGCGCGCCCAGTCCGGCAGGATGCGGCCGAGGATGCCGCTTTCGTTCAGGATGCTCAGCCACTGCGCGCCATCGGGCTTGCCGTCCGGATCGCGGCCGCAGAGCAGATCGAGAAATATTTCGCCGGCTTGCGGGTTCTGCCGCAATTCTACCGCGCGGCGCTCGTGGCGGATCAGCGCGCGCACGGCCAGCGGGTGCAGCGCGAGGTGGCGCTGACGGGCCAGCTTCAACATGCGCAGCATGGCGATCGGCTCGGCCGCGAAATCGTCGGGGCGGGCTGGCATGATCTGGCCGTCGGCGAGGATGAAACCGGCATCGAGCAGCGCGCGGTCGGTTTCCATCTGCACCGCCGGCTCGCCCTGGGTGTGACGCACCACCACCGGCTCCAGCACCAAAGTGAGGCGCGTGACATCGCGGGCGGTCAGGAAGTAGTGGCGCATGAAGCGCTCCACGCCATCCTGCTGGCCGTGGCGGGTGTAACCCATGCGAGCGCCAATGACGGGTTGCAGGTCGAAGGTGAGGCGATCCTCCGCGCGGCCGCTGACGTAGTGCATGTGGAAACGCACGGTCCAGAGGAAATCCCAGGACCGGCGCAGGCGCCGCAGCTCCTGCTGGTCCAGAAGGCCCAGGCTGCCGCCGACCAGCTCGTTGGGGGTGGCCGCCCCATAGGCGGCGCGCACCATCCAGTATTGGGTTTGCAGATCGCGCAGGCCCCCGCGGCCTTCCTTGATGTTGGGCTCTACCAGGAAAGCGCTTTCGCCGAAGCGGCGGTGGCGGGCGCTGCGTTCGGCCTGCTTGCCGGCGACGAAGCTGGCGGCGCCGGCCTCGGCCTGGGCGCGGGCGAATTCGGCAAGAAAGAGATCGAACAGGCCGGAATCGCCGGTCAGCAGCCGGGCATCCAGCAGGCTGGTGCGGATGGTGAGATCATGCTCGGCATCGGCCAGGCATTGGCCGATGGACCGTGTGGCGTGGCCCACCTTCAGGCCGAGATCCCACATGAAATACAGCATGTATTCGATCACCCGCAGCGTGGCGGGGGCGGGGGATTCCGGGGCGAGGAACAGCAGATCGATGTCGCTGAAGGGCGCCAGCATGCTGCGGCCGTAGCCGCCGGTGGCGGCGATCGTCACACGGTCGGCCAGGCCAGCCTTACCGCAATTCTCCAGTACCGCATGGGCGAAGAGCACGCGCACCACACCGTCGGTAAGGGCCGCCAGGCGCTGGGCGGCTTCCACACCGGCCATGCGATAGGTTTCAAACTCGTCGCGCACATGCTGCTGAATGCGCGAGAGGGTGCGGCGAAAAGCGGCCAGGGCGGCCTCGCGGCTGGGTTGGCCGGCATCCGCACGCAACTCCGCCAAAGCCTGGGATAGACCGCGGGCAGCCTCGTCGGGCGTGGTGGGAAGCGTGTCGGGCATTCTTATCAGTGTAGCTTGACTGGCAAGTGTATACACCCCCGGCTTTCACAGCCGTTACGCGGGGCTGTCGGGCGTGTCATTTCGGCAAGGAAGGAAGAGTGTTCTTTTTTGAAAAAAAGAACCAAAAAACTTTTGCCTGGTGACACGCGCCTCTCCGGCAGCGGGCGCAAAGGAGAAAAGTTTTTTGCTTCTTTTTTTCAAAAAAGAAGGCCTTACTTCTCTTCTTTTAATCTATAGATTAAATCCAGTGCCTCCCGTGCATTGAGCTGGTCCGGATCGATCTCGGCCAGCAGGGCGCGAACGGGGTCGATGGCGGGCTCCGGCAGGTTGGCGAACAGCGGCAGATCCGCCACCACGGGTTCGCGCCCCTTTTCCAGCGCGGCGAGCAGCGCGCCGGCGCGGCGCACCACCTGGGCGGGCACGCCGGCGAGGCGGGCGACATGCACGCCCCAGCTTCTGCCCGCCGCCCCTTCGGCCACTTCGTGCAGGAACACCACGTCGCCGCGCCATTCGCGCACCCGCATCATGTGCGGGCGCAGGCGCGGCAGTGCATCCGTCAGGCGGGCGAGTTCGTGGAAATGGGTGGCGAAGATCGTGCGGCAGCGTATCTGGCTGTGCAGCGCCTCCAGCACCGCCCAGGCGATGGCCAGGCCATCCAGGGTTGCGGTGCCGCGGCCGATTTCGTCCACGATCACCAGGCTGCGCGGGCCGGCCTGGTGCAGGATGGCGGCGGTTTCGATCATTTCCACCATGAAGGTGCTGCGGCCGCGCGCCAGTTCGTCGGCCGCGCCCACGCGGCTGAACAGGCGGTCGACGATGCCGATTCGGGCGGCGGCGGCGGGCACCGGCAGGCCGGCCTGGGCGAGGATGGCGATCAGGGCGTTCTGGCGCAGATACGTGGATTTGCCGGCCATGTTGGGGCCGGTGAGCAGCAGCACGCGGCGTTCGGGCGAGAGATCGCAGTCATTGGGCACGAAGGCGCTGCGGCCGGCGAGGGCTGCTTCCACCACCGGATGCCGGCCGCCGGTGATGCGGAATTCATCGGTGTCGGCAACCTCAGGCCGGCACCATTGGCCGCCTTCGGCCAGGCGGGCGCAGGATTGCAGCACATCCAGCAGGGCCAGCGCCGAGGCGGCTTCGGCCACCTGCTCGGCTGCTTCCAGCACGGCCGCCACGAGGGTGGTGAACACCAGCCGCTCGCGCGCGGCCGCGCGGTCGGCGGCTTCGGTGATGCGGCGGTCCAGCTCGGAGAGGCGGGGATGGGTGAAGCGGGCGCCGTTGGCCATGCCCTGGCGCAAGCTGAGCTGCGGGTGGGCGCGCAGCTGTTCCACGGCGGCGGCCGGCGCTTCGATGATGTAGCCGAGCTGGGCGTGGTGGCGGATTTTCAGGCTGGCGACGCCGAATTCCTGGGCATAGTCCAGCTGCATGGCGGAGATGACGCGGCGGCTGTCGTCGCGCAGGGCGCGGTGCGCATCCAGCTCGCCATCGTAGCCGGGCGCGATCACGCCGCCATCATCCAGCCGCGCCGGCAGGGTTTCCGCCAGCGCGCGGCCCAACAGATCGGCCAGATCGGGCGCCCCGTGCAGGGCATGGGCGGCTTGGCCGAGCAAGGGTGGGCAAGGGCCATCCAGCAACCGGGCGCAGGCGGCGGCGGCGAGAAGGCCCAGGCGGATGGCGGCCAGATCGCGCGGCGCCCCGCGGCCGAGCGAAAGGCGGGCCAGGGCACGCGCCATGTCCGGCACGCCCTTGATCGTGGTGCGCAGCGTGGCCAGACGCGGTGGTGCGGCGATGAGGAAACCCCAGCCATCCTGCCGGCCAGCGATGGCGGCCGGATCGGTGAGCGGCGCGGCGATCCAGCCGGCCAGAAGCCGTGCGCCGGGCGCGGTGAGGGTGCGGGTGACGGAAGCGACCAGGGTGAGCGCCTGGCCGCCGTCGCGGGCGGTGAGCAGTTCCAGGCTCGCGCGGGTGGCGGCATCCATGGCCATCTGCCCCGCCTGCCCTACCGGCACGGGGCGGGAGAGGCGCGGCATCTGGCCGGCCTGGGTGAGTTTTATATAGTCCAGCGCGAGGGCGCCGGCGGCGGCTTCGGCATCGGTGAAGCTGCCGAAGGCATCCAGGCTGGCGGCACCGAAAGCTTCCGCCAGCAGGCGCCGCGCCTTCGCGGGCAGGCAGGGGGCGGTTGATGGCGTGCGGCGGGCGGCGAAATCGCCCAGATCCAGCGCGTCGCCGGCGAGGATCTCGGCGGGATCGAGGCGGCCGAGCAGGGCGGGCAGGCCGGATTTCTCGACCGGCGCGGTTTCAAACACGCCGGTGGAGACATCCAGCCAGGCCGCGCCGAGAAGCCCATCGGCTTGCGCGAGCGCGAGCAGCAGGTTGGGGCGCGCGGCATCGAGCAGCGAATCCTCGGTCAGCGTGCCGGGGGTGATGAGCCGGACGATGGCGCGCTTCAGCGGGCCCTTGCCGCTGCGCAGGTTCGCCGGCTCCATCTGCTCGGCCACGGCCACGCGGAAGCCGCGGCGGATGAGGCGGGCGAGGTAGATGTCGGCGGTGGCCACAGGGACGCCGCACATGGGGATTGGCTGGCCGGCCTGTTCGCCGCGATGGGTCAGGGCGATATCCAGCGCCCCGGCGGCGGCTTCCGCATCGGCGAAGAACATTTCAAAGAAATCGCCCATGCGGAAGAAGAGCAGGGCATCGGGATGCTCCGCCTTCAGCGTGAACCATTGCGCCATGGCGGGCGAGGCGCCTTCGGCGGGGGGGAGGCTCACGCGGCGAAAGCCGGGCTTTGGGCAGACATGCCGAAACGCTTCTTAATGTAAGGCGACGCGGGCGAGTGGTAGTGTGGCGGCATGATAGAGCCTAGCACATTCGTGGCCCTGAACCGTTTTGGCCTCGGCGCCCGCCCTGGTGACGTGTCGGCCATCGGCAGCAATCCGCATGGCTGGGTGCTGGACCAGATTGCCCGCTTGCAGGCTGATCCGGTACCGGGTGTAGGCGATACGCCCGGCCGGCTGCACCTGATGGATGCGTTCAGCAAGGCGAAGCAGGAGGCCGACCGCGAGGATGCGGCGCGCGCGGCCGTGCTGGACGGCACGGCCAAACCCGGCGCGCCCGCGGCCCCGCCCGCGGCAGCAAAGCCCAGGCCGCCTATCCTGGACCAGCCGCCGGGCAAGGTTTTGGAGAACGATCTCGCGCGGCGGATCGATCAGGCGGTGGCGACGGACTGGCCGGTGAGCGAGCGGCTGGCGGCGTTCTGGGCGAACCATTTCTCGGTGACGAATCTGCGCGGCGAGATCGCGGTCACGGCGTTAGCCTATGAGAACGAGGCGATCCGGCCGAACGTGTTCGGCACGTTCCACGATATGCTGTGCGCGACGGCGGTGCATCCGGCCATGACGTTCTATCTGGATGCCGCGAGCTCCGTGGGGCCGGATAGCCCGTGGGGGCTGAAGCACAAGCGGGCGGTGAACGAGAATTTCGCCCGCGAGGTGATGGAGCTGCACACGCTGGGGGTGAATGGCGGCTACACCCAGGCCGATGTGCAGCAACTGGCCCTGGCGCTGACGGGATTGGGGCTGGACAAGGCGGCGGGCGAAAGCGCGTTCTATTACGACCGCCACGAGCCGGGCGACCGTGTGCTGCTGGGGCGCAAGCTCCCCGCGGATGGCGACCAGATGCGGGAAGCGTTTGCCATTCTGGCCAATCATCCGGCGACCATCCGGCATATTTGCCGCAAACTGGCGGTGCATTTTTGCGGGGACACGCCACCGCCGGCGCTGCTGAAGCGGCTGGCGGATGCGTGGCGGCAGGGGGGCGGGGCGTTGCCGGCGGTGTACCGGGCGCTGGCCAATGCGCCGGAGCTGTGGGTGGCGCGGCCGCTGAAGTATCGCTCGCCGCAGGATTTTGTACTGGCGTCCGGGCGGGCGTTTGGGCTGCACGGCAAGGGTCGTGCGTTGCTGGAGGAGATGCGGCAGCTGGGCGAGATGCCGTATGGCGCGCCTGCGCCCACCGGGTGGCCGGACCAGGATAGTGTGTGGCTCGATCCGGGCGGGGCGGTGGGGCGTGTGGCCTCCGCCCGGCGGATGGCTGCCCTGGCCGGCCCGGATGTGGATGCCGCCGGCGTGCTGCCGCAAGTGGTCTACGCCACCGCCAATTCCGTCACCTTCGACGTGGTGCTCGCCGAACCCAACCCCCGCAACGCGGCTGCCCTGGTATTGGTCTGCCCGGAATTCCAGCGAAGGTAATAAAAGTCTTTTTGCTTCTTTTTCTTCAGAAAAAGAAGACTCTTCTTTTTTGAAAAAAAGAAACAAAAAACTTTTACTGTTCAGGAGTGCACAGGATGATCAGCCGCCGACATGTCTTAGCGGGATTAGTGGCAGCGGGCGTGCCGAAACTGGGCTTTGCCAGTATGGCGGCGCGGCCGGGGAAGTTGTTCGTGCTGATCATCATGCGTGGGGCGATGGATGGTCTGGCGGCGGTGGCGCCGCTGGGCGATCCGGATTACGCGGCCCTGCGCACGAGTTTGGTTCTGGGCACGCCGGCTGCGCCGGGCGGCGCGCTGAAGCTGGATGAGCGGTTCTGGCTGCATCCCGCGCTGGCGCCGGTGTATCCGCTGTATGGGCGCGGCGAGATGCTGGTGGTGCATGCGGTGGCATCGCCGTATCGGGAGCGCAGCCATTTCGATGCGCAGAACGTGCTGGAATCGGGCATGGCGAAGCCCGGCTGGGGTGGGGATGGCTGGCTGAACCGGATGCTCTCGGCGCAGCACGCGACGCGGGTGGAGGGGATTGCGTTTACCCCGACCCTGCCGCTGGTGCTGAAGGGCGCGGCCCCGGTTTCCAACTGGCAGCCGGAGGGCGGCCCGGCGGATATCGAGGATGCGGTGGCCCATATGTACCGGGCCGATCCGGTTCTGGCGGCGACGTATCAGGCCGGGCTGACGGCGCGCGGCGTGGTGGACGTGGCAGGCCGGGGCATGCCGCAGCGGCGGATTTTTCCTTCGCTGGCGGCGGTGGCTGGCAAGACTCTGGCGGCGGAGGATGGGCCGAACATGGCGGTGCTGGAGATTGGCGGGTGGGACACGCATGTGGGCCAGGGCACTGTGAAAGGCCGGCTGGCCGGGGCGCTGGGGCAATTGGCTGACGGTGTGGACGCGCTGCACAAGGCTTTGGGTAACCGGTGGCGGGATACGGTGGTTGTGGCCATCACGGAGTTCGGGCGCACCGCGCGGCCGAACGGCACCGGCGGAACGGACCATGGAACGGCAACGGCGGCCTTCCTGTTCGGCGGCGCGGTCGCCGGCGGGCGGGTGCTGGCGGACTGGCCTGGGCTTTCCGCGCCCGCGCTCTATCAGAACCGTGACCTGGCGCCCACGACGGATGTGCGATGCGTGCTGAAGGGGGTGTTGGGAGAGCATCTCGGCGTGGGCCAGGCTGTGCTGGAAGCGAAGATATTTCCGGGGAGTGCGTCGGCCAGGCCCGTTGCGGGCTTGGTGAGGGCGTGAGCGCCTAAGACCCAGCACCTCGATTCGGTGAGTGTCGAACGGGCCCTCAGCGTCCCGCCACGCGCGGCGGGTGTTTGCCTGTTGCCCCGGATGCCCGCCCAAGGATTGCCCGGGCCGCTTTTGCGTGCGGCTTTCGTGATAGCGGCAAACGGAATCGTGATGCGCGCGGTCGATCACCGGCCAACAATGGTCACCGCGAAACGGCAATCTATGCTACAACTTTTAGTTGATTGTGTCCGGGAAGTGGGCCGCTTTTTGGTTGAGCCGTGCACGGATAGGAACTTTCCCGACATGAACCGGAAACTGCCCAGCATGACGAGCCCGGTTTTACGGATATTGAAGTCCGTTTCGGTCGTCATGCCGCTGCCCGGCCCCAGCGTGACCATGGAAATCGGCGTCACGCGCATGTTCTGCAAGACAGATATCGCTGACGCCGGATTGCTCGAGGGCTGGAGCCGCAGCGAGGCAGGCCACACCTGGAATGACGGGTGCAATCCCACGCTGCATCTTTGGACCAAATCCCGTCCATCGTCTCCATGCAGCCTGACAGTCGAGGGCCGGCCATATCTGGCGGAGGAATGCCGGCATCAGACAATGACGCTGTATGGCAATGGTTATCGTATCGCCGCGTGGTTGCTATCCGATAGCCGGCCGCAGAAACTGACCTGCACGATCGAACCGGAACAGTGGCTGCCGCGGGCAAATGGCGCCTTGCTGAAAATTGTCTGGAATCTGGCCGATAGTCGCAAACCCGTCGAGATCGAATATTCCCGGGATCACCGTCTGCTCGGCTTTTGCTTCCACGCCATGACTCTGAACCTGGGGGTCGGGTCTGGCCAGGAAAAGGGTGTTGCCGATGCTGAGGGTGATGGTCCTTAAGAAAGCGAAGCGCGGCTTTTGCGTCTTTGGGTGTCGGGTGAGGCAGGTGTTTTTGGTCGCGCTCCCGGTACGACAAGATCAGCCATCGAAAAAAAGGGCCGTGGCTTTTCGCTATTCAAAAGGCCTCACTGAACTTTCTGTTTCGCATTCGGCGCCCCCTTTGCCTTTCGCGGCGCGCCTGTCTTGATGAACCGTTTGGGCGCCCCCGGCTCGCGGCGCGGCAAGGGGGCCGGCGCGTCCGCGGCGGTGATGCGCGCACCATCCTCGCTGTCCTCCGGCAGGTTGGCGGCGAAGGCGGCCGCGGATCTTTGGGTGATCTCAAAGCGTGTTTCGCGGTCCCCGATACGGATGGCGCCCACGTCGCGCTTCTCCACCCCGCCGAGGCGGCAGATCAGCGGCAGGATCCATTTCGGATCGGCTTTCTGCGCGCGGCCGACATTGAGGCTGAACCAGGCCATCGGCCCGGTGGCGCTGCGCGAGAGCGGATCCTTCGGCGGATTGTCGCGCGGTTTTTCCCGCGCCGGCGGTGGCGCAGCCGTCACGGCTGTTACTTCCTCGGGGGCGGGCAGGCGCGAGCGGTAGAGGCGCACGAGTGCGGCGGCGATATCCTCGGCCGAGCGGCCTTCAAGCAGGGTGCGGGCGAGGGTGATATCCTCGGGCGAAATCTCGTCGGTCAGGATGGGGTCGCCCAGCAAGCGCTGACCATCGCGGGCACGGATTTCCTCGGGCAGTGGCGGGCCGCTCCACTGGGCGGAGATGCCGGCAGCGGCAAACAGCGATTCGGCGGCGCGGGCGCGGTTGGCCGGCACGATCACCACGCAGGTGCCCTTGCGGCCGGCGCGGCCGGTGCGGCCGCTGCGATGGAGCAGGGTTTCCTTGTTGGTGGGCATGTCCGCATGGATCACCAGGCCCAGATCGGGCAGATCCAGGCCGCGCGCGGCCACGTCGGTTGCCACGCACACGCGGGCCTGGCCATCGCGCATCGATTGCAGGGCGCGGGTGCGTTCGTTCTGGGTCAGCTCGCCGGACAGCGCCACGCTGGTAAACCCGCGCTCCTGCAGGCTGGCCTGCAAGTGGCGCACGCCGTCGCGCGTGGCGCAGAACACCAGGGCGGTGGGCGCCTCGAAATAGCGCAGGATGTTCACCACGGCGTGTAACGTCTCGCGCGGCGGGGTGCGCACGGCGCGGTATTCGATATCCGCGTGCGGCTGGTTGCGCACCAGCGTGTCGATGCGCAGGGCATCGGTCTGGTAGGTGCGGGCCAGGGCCGCGATATCTTTGGCGATCGTCGCAGAAAATAGCAGCGTGCGGCGCCAGGCGGGGGTGGCTTTGAGCAAGGTTTCCAGCTCATCGCGAAAACCGAGATCGAGCATTTCGTCCGCCTCGTCGAGCACCACCACGGCCAGATCGGCCAGGCGCAGGCGCCCGCGCGCCAGATGGTCGCACAGGCGGCCGGGCGTGCCCACCACGATATGGGCGCCGGCTTCCAGCGCGCGGCCCTCGCGCTGGCCATCCATCCCGCCGATGCAGGAGAGAACGCGGGCCCCGGTGTTGGCATAGAGCCAGGTGAGCTCCCGGTGCACCTGCATGGCGAGCTCGCGGGTAGGCGCCACCACAAGGGCGAGAGGATTCGCGGCGCGCGAAAAAGTCTCCTCGCCGCCGAGAAGGGTGGGGGCGAAGGCGAGGCCGTAGGCGACGGTTTTGCCCGAGCCGGTCTGGGCGGAAACCAGCAGGTCGCGCGCTTGCGTGCCCGGCTCCAGCACGGCGGCCTGCACGGGGGTGAGCTCCGTGTAGCCACGATCGGCGAGCGCGCGGGCGAGGGCGGGGTTGGTTGCGAAACTCATGTGGATTGATCCAAAAAACCGGGCGGCCTGCGCGTTGGGCGCGCCGGTGCGGGCAGCAACAGGGGCTGGGGGATGGGGATGGGGATGGGGATGGAAGAGTGATATAGGGTGTGGCCACCGAAAAGGGGGGAAAAAATGCTGGTGCTGGGCTTCGTGGTGCTGAGTTTCACGGTGGCGCTGGGATCCTGCCTGATCGGCGGCAAGTTTTACCGCCATGCGGTGGCGCATGGTTTGTCGGGTGCCGTGGGGCTGGGGGCGATTTGCCTGGCGTTCGGGCATGGGCCGCTCACAGGCAAATTCGCGGGTGATGTGGTGGTGCTGCTGGGCGCGGCCCTGGCCGGCGGGCTGACGATGGTGGTGCTGGCGCGGCGCGGGATAAAGCGGCCGGCGCTGCTGGTGGCGCTGCATGGCATGGCGGGGGGATTGGGGTATCTGCTGCTGTTCGGGTTTGTGGTCGCTCATTAGCCGGGCACCGGACGCGCGATGGAGAGCATGACTTTCAACCTCGATTCCGCGGCCCATCTGATCCAGGTGGCGCTGACGCCCGTATTCCTGCTCTCTGGCATCGCGGCGCTGCTGAACGTGTTCGCCGGCCGGCTTGCGCGGGTGTCGGACCGGCTGGACAGCCTCTCCGCCGCCGGCTCGGCTGGCGGCAGCACGGCGGCGCGCGAGGATGAGATCGTGCGGCTGCACCGCCGGTCGATCGTGCTGGATGTCGCGGTGGTGCTGGGCACGGCCGGGGCCGCGGCCACGTGCCTGGCGATCATGACGCTGTTTCTGCTGGGCCTGAGCAACAAGGCGATCGCCAGCGTGCTGCTGCTGTTCTTCGGGCTTGCCGTGCTGTGCACGCTGGGGTCGGTTGCGGCCTATGGGCTCGAAATGCTGATGAGCAGCCGCGCCATGCGCATCCGCATGACTTTCCATGTGCCGCATCTGCGCATTGGTTTTCGCTCGTCGCTGTTCGCGGCAAAGCCAAGACGTCCGACAACCGGCGACTGATCTAACGCGTGCGCGTCCGGCGACCCCGCGACAGCCAGTCAAAAGTCTTTTGCTTCTTTTCTTCAGAAAAGAAGACCTTACTTCCTTTGTTACGCCCCCCCCCCGTTACGTGCCCTACTCCGCCTCCAGTTCCGCGCGCGCCTTCGCGAGCATGTCGCGCTCCGCATCGGAGACCGTGGGCTCCTTCAGCTCCATCCCCTCCAGCGCCTCGATCATCGCCGCGGCCACCACGAGATGCGCGAATTCCTTGTTGTCCGCAGGTACCACGAACCAGGGCGCATGCGGCGCGGCAGTGGCGGCGATCGCGGCCTCATACGCATCCTGATAAGCGTCCCAATAGGCGCGCTCATGCAGATCGGCGGCACTGAACTTCCAGTTCTTGTGCGGCTCGTCCAGCCGATTGAGAAACCGCCGCTTCTGCTCAGCTTTCGATAGATGCAGGAAGATCTTGATCACCACCGTGCCCTGATGCACGAGGTAGTGCTCGAAGGCGGCAATATCCCCCAGCCGATGCTTCCAGAATTTGCGGCCCCGCACGGCATTGGGCAAATTCAGCCGGTCCACCATCTCCGGATGCACGCGGCAGATCAGAACATCCTCGTAATGGCTGCGGTTGAAGATGGCGATCTTGCCGCGTGCCGGCGCGTGCGCATGAATCCGCCACAAAAACCCATGGCTGAGATCCTCGGGCCCCGGCTGCTTGAACGAGGTCACCGACACGCCCTGCGGGTTTACCCCCGTCATCACATGCCTGATCGTGCCGTCCTTGCCCGCCGCATCCATCGCCTGCAACACCAGCAGCATCGACCAACCCTGATCGGCGTAAAGACGCTGCTGCAAATCCGCCAAACGCGCAACGCCATCGGCAAGCAGTTTTTCGACGTCGGACGTCTTCACAATCCCGCCGCCGGAATCGCCGGGATCGTAGGCATCCAGGCGAAAATCCGAGCCGTCGGTAACACGGTAACGATCCAGAAGGCGTAGGGCGTATTTGCGTTTCATGGAAAGGACGGAAGATGTTCTTTTTTGAAAAAAAGAACCAAAAAACTTTTATTCATTGGGGGCGGCGCTTCACGGCCAGGGGCGCGGGGGCCTGGCAGGTGGGCATCATTTCGATGCGGTTGATGTTCACGTGCGCGGGCAAGGCAACCACCCAGGCAACCGCTTCGGCAATGTCCTCCGATGTCAGCGGCTCCGTGCCCTGATACACGGCAGCAGCCCGCGCGGCATCGCCAAAACGAACCTCGGAAAACTCCGTGCCGCCACACAAACCCGGTTCGATATTCGTCACGCGAACCCCCGTTCCCACCAGATCCGCCTTCAGATTGAGCGTGAACCTCTCCACGAACGCCTTGCTCGCGCCATACACATGCCCACCGGGATAGGAATAGCTGCCCGCAATACTGCCCAGGTTCACCACATGGCCGCGGTTGCGCGCCACCATGCCCGGCAGCAGCGCATGCGTCATATGGATCACGCCGGAAACATTGGTCGCCACCATCCGGTCCCAGTCGCTCAGCTTCGCCTCGGAGGCCGGGCTAAGCCCCAACGCCAGGCCGGCATTGTTCACGAGCACATCCACCGCCTGCCACAACTCCGGCAGGCTGCCGGGCAGGGCGGCCACCGCCTCGGCATCCGTCACATCCAGCCGCAACGGCAGCAGGGCGTCGCCCAGCCCGGCGTGCAGCGCATCCAGCCGGTCCTGCCGCCGGCCGGTGGCGATGACCCGCCAGCCATCCTTGATCAGGCGGCGGGCAATCGCGTTACCAAATCCGGCGGTGGCGCCGGTCACAAGGGCAATACGGTTCATTGCAGCTCGATCTTCACAGGCACGTTGTTGCGGGTCGCTTTGGAATAGGGGCACACCTCATGCGCCTTGTTCACCAGGGCGGTTGCGGTCTCGTGGTCCACACCGTCGATCTTCGGCTTGAGCACAACGCTGATGCTGTAATCGTTGCCGTTGATGTTCAGCGTCACCTCGGCGGTCACATGCACCGCCTCCGGCTTGATCTTGCCGGCGCCGGCCACCGCCATGATGGCCGAGCCGAAACACGCGGAATATCCGGCGGCGAACAACTGCTCCGGGTTGGTGGCGGCCGTCTTGTGGGACCCCGGCGGGGCCAGGTTCAGCTTGAGAACGCCGTCTGAACTCTCCACGTGGCCGTCGCGGCCGGCCGTGGTCGTGGCGCTGGCGGTGTATGCCATGGTGTTCTCCCGTACTGTGTCAGCCGGCCCGATGGGTCGGTTGCGAGGTTAGCGCGCGGAAGGGTGGTCGGGTTTTGCATTTTGGCAAGCCCGCCTGGCCTGCGTTGGCGGTAGGGCTCGCCCCTGATAGGGGCGCCGGTTCGACATGGGTCGGTCCTATGGTTGATGGTTGGATCCGCGCCGGTCGGTGTCAATCATGACAGATACGGGACAATGATCCGAGAGCCTGTCCTTCCACCCCTGCCCAATCTCGCGAAAAATCTGCACGCGCAACGTCTCCGGCTCCAGCCACCGCATCGCCGCTCCCCCCGCAAGGATGTGGTCGATGAAAGGCGCACCATCCCAACAGGGGTTTTGAAAACCCTCCGTGGCACGCACCAGCGGCGCCGCATGAAAAATGGTGTCGGCAACCGGGTCGGGCGTATCGAAAACGCGGTTGAAGTCGCCGAGGATCAGAAAAGGGGTTTTTTCGGCGGCGCGGGCGCCGATCCAGGCGGCGAGCGGAGGAAATTGCAGCCGCAGCAGGGCGCATTGGGGGCGGGCAGAGCTGGCCAGCGCATCCGATTGGCACCCCGTTTTCAGGTGAACCACAAGTATGCGCACCATGCCACCGCTCCGCAGGGTGAGTGTGGCATCCAGCCCGTCCCGCAGCTTATATTTCGCGGTGGGTTCCACATCGAGGCTGGCAAGATCAGGGTTCTTCACCACCGCGATGCCACGGCGGATAGCGAGGCCGACGCGCTGGGTAACGGGCTGGTCGGTTGTGACAATCGTGTAGCGCGCCGGATCGAACACCAGGGCCGCAGCCTGCGGCCCATCCACTTCCTCAAACCCGATGATGTCAGCGTTGAGTTTGCGGGCGTAAGCGGCGAGGCGCGCGATATCCACCGGCGCGCGCGGGTGCACGTTGGCCGGCAGATCCGCCAGCGCGGCGGCGCGGGCGATGAGCCAGTCGAGATTCCAGGTCGAGATTTTCAGGGTCTCGGCATGGAGCTGCACGCTCACGAGACAGGAGAGAAAAAGGAAGGTCTTCTTTTTTGAAAAAAAGAAGCAAAAAACTTTTGACACCTGGCGCGCGTCTCGCCGGCAGCGCGCGCCAAGGGATAAAAGTTTTTTGGTTCTTTTTTTCAAAAAAGAACACTTTCTTTCTTCTGTTCCCGCACCAGCGCCGCCTCCGTAAGATCCTCCACCCCGCAGTCGCGCAAATACGCCGCGATCTCGTCATACACCGCAGGCGCGCGCGTGCGATCGGTTGCATCGCCCCCGGGCACAAAAATGATCGTCTCGTAGCGGGCGCGGGTCAGCAGCACGCGGTAGGTGTTGAGCTGGTTGGCGATCGCTTCGGCCCCGGTCGGGATTGTCCAGTTCGTGCCGCGAAAGGCGCGCACGCGCCAGGCGGTGCGGCCAGGTTCGCGGATCAGATCCCCATCCCAGCACAGGCCGGCATAGTCCAATTCCAGCCCCTGGCAGGAGAATTCGGTGGCCACCAGTTCCAGCGCATCCGAAGCACGGATGTCGGCCGGGTAATGATCCAGGAACCAGTGCGCGACGGCCTTGGCATCCATATGCGGCAACTCTGCGCCCAGGCCTTCCGCCCGCAAGCGGTGGGCGCCGGCGCTGGCCAGCAACCCCGCGCGGCGGGTGCCATGGGCCGCGGCGCGCAACCAGGCGCGCAGGGCGGCCAGGCTGCGCGTCAGCGCGAAGGGCAACGCCGTGCCCGCGGCAATGCAAGCGGCCAGGGGCGCATCGCCGGCGAGCATGGCGTTCACCCAAGATGCCGCCTGCTGGCTGCGGATCTGCCGGATGGGTATGCTCAGATGCAGGTCTTGCGACACGGTCAGGCGCGCCAGGGGGCCCAGGCGCTGGCGGGGATCCGGCGTGTGCAGCAAGTCGGGCGGGGCGTGCACGTGCCATCGCGTTTCCGCTCCCCGCAGCGCCTCGCCCCATTCGGCGAGCCCGCCTTCGCCGGTATGGATCTCCTGGCCGCCGCCGATCAGGCATATCACACCGGCGAACCCGGGATGGCGGCCCATGATACCGAGCAGGTGACCAGGTTCGGAATCGGTCAGCCGCACGGCGCGGTCGCGGCTTTTGGCAATCGCGTACGCGCGGGACCAGCAGCGCTGCGCTTCATCGATCACCACCACATCCTCCGGTGGCGGCCGGCTTTCCGGGGCATGCGTGTCGCGGAACCGCGGCAGCGCCTGGATCACCCCCTCCATCCGGTGGCGGGTGGCGCGCGGATCGGCACCCCGGCCGATGGCATCGCGCGCAAGCGCCTCCCGCAGCACGTGAACCAGGGTGGGGTTGCCGGTGAGGAAGGTGGCGCGGGTTTGCCCCATGGGGGCGCCGAGGGCGGCGTTGAGGCCGCACAGGGTTTTGCCGGCGCCGGGAATCCCGGTGACGAAGCAGATGATCTTCTCCCCGGCGTCACGGGCCTGGGCCAGGGCGGCGAGAATCGCCCGGGTGGTGCGCGTCAGGTTGGTGGCATCCGCCCGCGCTGCTGCAATCTCGGCCACGCCGTTCTGGCCATAAAGCATGCAGGCGGCTTCAATGATGGTGGGCACCGGCCGGTAGGGGGCGGCAAGCCAGGCCCCCGCATCCAGAGGCCTATCCGGTTCGGGGGCGGAGGCAAACAGACGCGCGATGGTGGCGCCCAGCGCCGGGCCGCTGGTTTCGGCAACGGGCCAGGTTCCATGCGTCAGTGGGAGAGGCTGGGGCGTCGGGCGCGGCGTGGCGTCGGTTGCGACCAGCAGGGGAATAATCGGGTGCTGGCGGCTGCCGGCATGGAAATCCTGTAGATCGAGCGCGAAATCCTCCGCCTGGCGCAGTGCGGCGGGATCGAAGCGTGTGGCGCCTGCCTTGAATTCCAGCACCAGGATCGCGCGCGGGGTCAGCAGGATGGCGTCGGCCCGGCGGCCGAGGCGCAGCATGGGGTATTCCAGGATCAGGTGCCAGACGGTGATGTCCGGCTGGGCCGCGAGCGCGCTGCGCAGCAGCGCGATACTCTGCTCCCAGGCGCGGAGCTGTTGGGCTTCGTTGGCACGGAAATGGCGCAACTGCGCCGCCGCCAGGGCGCCGATGATGGCAGGCGTGGGCGTCGCCAGAAAGATTTGGGCCGGGGCTGACCAGAAGGCAGGCAGGATGGGTTATCCGGATACTGCAACGATTACCTAACCCAGCACGCCTTGGAACCGGGGCGCAACGGAGATGTTGAGGCTTGTCCACATCGACCCGCCTGCGGGCCGCCATGCCGCCAGCCGTACAACCCTTGCCCCTTGGACGTCGCCTGCCATGAAGGAGATCGAAACCGACATCCCCGCCCGCCTGGATCGGCTGCCCTGGAGCCGGTTTCATCTGCTGATCGTGGTCGCGCTGGGCATCACCTGGGTGCTGGATGGGCTGGAGGTGACGATCGTCGGCTCCATCGGGCCGATGCTGCAAAGCAAGAGCACGCTGGGATTGTCGCCGCAGGATATCGGCACCATGGCATCGGCCTATGTGGCCGGCGCGGTGGCCGGTGCCCTGCTGTTCGGGTGGCTGACGGACCGGTTCGGCCGCCGCCTGGTGTTCAACATCACGCTGGGCGTCTACGTCGCCGGCGTGATCGGCTCGGCCTGCTCATGGGATTTCCTGTCGCTGACGTGTTTTCGGGTGCTCACAGGCCTTGGCATCGGGGGCGAGTATGCGGCGATCAATTCGGCAATCGATGAACTGATCCCCGCGCGGCTTCGCGGGCGGATCGATCTGATCGTGAACGGCAGTTACTGGGGTGGGGCCGCGGTGGGGGCCGCGGCCTCTCTGCTGCTGCTGAGCGGGGATGTGGTGGCGCCGGATATCGGCTGGCGCCTGGGGTTTGGCGTGGGCGGGGTGCTTGGCCTGGGCATTCTGGTGCTGCGGCGCTTTGTGCCGGAAAGCCCACGCTGGCTGGTGACGCACGGGCGAATCGACGAAGCGGAGAAGACGGTCGCCGACGTGGAGCAGAAGGTCAGGCAGAGCGGGGGCGGCGATCTGGGGCCCGCCTGCGGCAAGCTGAAGGTGCATCCGCGCCGCGTGTTCGGCTTCGGGATGATTTTCAAATCGATGTTCGGGCGGAACAAGGCGCGCAGCTTTTTGGCCTTCATGCTGATGGCGGCGCAGGCCTTTCTGTTCAATGCGGTGTTTTTCACCTACGGCCTGGTGCTGAGCAAGGCGTATCATGTGCCGGTGAAGGATATCGGCATCTATGTCTTGCCGCTGACACTGGGGAGTTTGCTCGGCCCGATCTGCCTTGGGCATTTCTTCGATAGCATCGGCCGACGCCGCATGATCGCCGGCACCTACGGGGTTTCGGGCGTGCTGATGGCCATCACCGGATGGGCGTTCCACGCCGGGCTGCTGGATGCATGGACGCAGACGGCCTGCTGGGTGGCGATCTTCTTCGTGGCGAGCGCGGCCGCGAGTTCCGCGTATCTGACGGCCAGCGAGATCTTTCCGCTGGAGACGCGGGCCTTGGCGATTGCTACGTTCTATGCGCTGGGCACGCTGGTGGGCGGTGTGGGTGCGCCATACCTGTTCGGCCAACTTATCGGCGCCGGCGTACGCAGTGTCACATGGGGGTATGAGGTGGCGGCCGTGCTGATGCTGATGGCTGCGGTAACGGAGGCGATGCTGGGGATCGATGCGGAGGGGAAGTCGCTGGAGAGCATCGCGCAGCCGCTTTCAGGGTAAGTAAGAAAGGTCTTCTTTTCTGAAGAAAAGAAGCAAAAGACTTTTGACTACTGGTGCGAGCCTCGCCGGCAGCGCGCGCCAATAGGTAAAAGTTCTTTGCTTCTTTCTTTCAAGAAAGAAGGCCCCGCGCAGCGGCAAAAGAAAGACTCTTCTTTTTCTGAAGAAAAAGAAGCAAAAAGACTTTTATCCATGAGGCGAACCATAAACGGGCTAGATCCGGAACACGGTGTACGTGTTCGTGAGGGCGGATTGGATCTCGGCGGCGTGGCCGGGGTCGCGGGCTTCTACCATCACTTCCAACTGCGCGGATTGCACGCTGGGCGAAGCGAACAGGCGCTGATGACTGACCTCGATGATGTTGCCGCCGCTGACACCGATCTTGGTGGATATGTCGGCCAGAACACCGGGGCGATCGGGAATCTCCATCCGCAGCCGCAACAGCCTGCCATCGCGCAACAATCCGCGCAACAGCACATTGGCCATGATCCGCACATCGATGTTGCCGCCGCATACAGGCAAGCCAACGCGCTTGCCGGCGAAACGCTCGCGATGCGCCAGCAGCCCGGCCAGGGCCGCCGCACCCGCACCCTCCGCCACCACCTTGGCACCCTCGGCCAGCATGGAAATCGCATCCTCCACGCAGGATTCCGGGGCAACCAGAACCTCGCCCACATGGGCGGCAATCACTTTGCGGGTTTCCAGTCCGATATCGCGCACCGCGATGCCTTCCGCGATGGTCGGGCCGCCCACCTCATGGCTCGGCGCGCCCATGCGCTGCGCCAGGGCGGAATAGGGCGCCACCTGAACGCCGATCACCTGCGTGCGCGGGCTCAGCGCGGCGGCGGCCACGGCGCAGCCGGAAATCAGGCCGCCGCCGCCGATCGGCACCAGCAGCACATCAAATTCGGGCGCGTCCTCAATCATTTCCAGCGCCAGCGTGCCCTGGCCGGCCATCACCGCGTAATCATCGTAGGGGCTGATGAACACCATCCCTTCATGGGCGGCCAGGTGGGCGGCATGGGCGGCCGCCTCCACCAGCGTATCGCCATGCAGCACCACGCGGGCGCCCCACGCGGCCGTTCCGCTCACCTTGGCCAGCGGCGTGAAGCGCGGCATCACGATGGTGGCGGCGATGCCCAGCAGCGTCGCGTGGCGCGCCACCCCCTGCGCGTGGTTGCCGGCCGACATGGCCACCACGCCGCGGGCACGCTCCGCGGGCGTGAGCAGCGAAAGCCGGTTCGCAGCACCACGCTCCTTGAAGGACCCAACGGCCTGCAAGTTATCCAGCTTCAGCCAGATCTCCGCGCCGGTCAGGCGCGACAGCACCGCGGCCGGCACTGTTGGCGTGCGCATTATCCTGCCCGCAATGCGCGCCGCGGCGGCCTCGATATCAGCAAAGCTCAGCGCCGGTAGGGTGGCGTCCATGGGGGCTCCGATGCCTGATCAGGTACGCGCGACGCCTATGCTGTCGGATTGCCGTGAAGGCGCAGGACCAAAAGTTTTTTGGTTCTTTTTTTCAAAAAAGAACACTTTCTTCCTTCGCCGCCACGTCAGATGAACTGGATCCCCAGTATCTCATAGCTCCGGTCGCCCCCGGGCGCCGGCACGGATATGGTGTCGCCCTTTTTCTTGCCGATCAGAGACTTGGCCAGCGGTGAGGAGATCGAAAGGCGCTTCAGCTTGATGTCGGCTTCGTACACGCCGACGATTTGGTAGGTGGCCTCTTTCTCGGTTTCCTCGTCCAGCAGCTGCACATGGGCGCCGAACTTGATGCTGTCGCCGGAAAGCGCCGATGGGTCGATCACTTCGGCCGCGCCGACCACCTCCTCCAGCTCCTGGATGCGGCCCTCTATAAAACTCTGGCGTTCCCGCGCGGCGTGATATTCGGCGTTTTCGGAGAGGTCGCCGTGGCTGCGGGCTTCGGCGATGGCCAGGATGATAGCGGGCCGCTCAACGCTCTTGAGGTTCCGCAGTTCGTCCTCGAGACGCTGCAGGCCTTGGGCGGTCATGGGAAATTTCTGCAAAGGGCCGGATCCTCGAAGCTGATACGTCCGGCGCAAGATGGGCGCCGGGTCTTGGGGTTGCACAACAACGCCGCACCCGTGGCTTGGCCTGGGCCCGGGCCTGCCATGGGTAAAGCGGCGGATAGCTTAGGCCAGAAACGACGGCATGCAAGCGATGCCGGCGTCCGTACCTCAGAACGATCCGCGGAAGTAGGATTGCAGGGGCGCCACTTCAAGGGTACCGGCCTTCAGCGCCCCGATCGCGTGCACGGCGGCGCGGGCGCCGGCCAGCGTTGTGTAATGCGGCACGCCGTGGGTGAGGGCATTGCGCCGTATATCGAAACTGTCCGCCGTCGATTGCGCGCCCTGGGAGGTATTCACCACCATCTGGATCTCGCCGGACCGGATGGCATCCACGCAATGGGGGCGGCCTTCCAGAACCTTGTTCACCACGCTCACGGGCAGGCCCGCTTCCCGGATCCGGGCGGCGGTGCCGCGGGTGGCCATGATGGTGAAGCCCATCTCCGTCAGGCGGCGCGCCAGCGCGGGCAGGCCGCTTTTGTCGCCATCGCGCACGCTGAGGAAAACGCAGCCGCGTTCCGGCAGAACCACGCCGGCGCCAAGCTGGCCCTTGGCGAACGCGCGCTCGAAACTGTGATCCAGGCCCATCACCTCGCCGGTGGATTTCATTTCGGGGCCCAGGATGGTGTCCACACCGGGGAAGCGGGCAAAGGGGAACACCGCCTCCTTCACGGCAACGTGCGGGGCGATGGCGGTATCATCCAGCTTGAACGTGCAGAGTTTCTGCCCGGCCATCACCAGAGCGCCGATTTTGGCCACCGGCACGCCGGTGGCTTTGGCCACGAACGGCACCGTGCGGCTGGCGCGCGGGTTCACCTCCAGCACGTAAACCGTTCCGTCCTTGATGGCGTATTGCACGTTCATCAAACCCACCACGCCGAGCGCGCGGGCGATGGCTTCGGTTTCATCCTTCAATTCGGAGATCATCGCCGGCGAGAGGCTGTAGGGCGGCAGGGAGCAGGCGCTGTCACCGGAATGGATGCCGGCTTCCTCGATATGTTCCATCACGCCGGCGACATAGACGGTGTGGCCATCGGCGATGCAATCCACGTCCACCTCGATCGCGTCGTTCAGATAGCGGTCGATCAGCACGGGGCTTTCCCCGGATACGCGCACGGCTTGCAGCATGTAGCGGTGCAGTTGCGCCCGATCGAACACAATTTCCATGGCGCGGCCGCCCAGCACGTAGCTGGGGCGGATCACCACCGGGTAGCCGATGCGCTCGGCGATCGCCTCGGCCTGGTCCGGCGAACGTGCGATGCCATTTTCCGGCTGCCGCAGACCAAGCTTTTGCAGCAATTGCTGAAACCGCTCACGATCCTCGGCGATGTCGATGGCATCCGCCGTGGTGCCCAGCACGGGGATGCCCGCGGCGGGCAGCGCCTGGCTGAGTTTGAGCGGGGTCTGGCCGCCATACTGGACGATGCAGCCGAGAACCGTGCCGTTTTCCTGCTCGCGCCGCACCAGCGCGATCACATCCTCGGCGGTGAGGGGTTCGAAATAGAGGCGGTCGGAGGTGTCGTAATCGGTGCTGACGGTTTCCGGGTTGCAGTTGACCATGATGGTCTCGAACCCGGCTTCGCGTAGCGCGTAGGCGGCATGCACGCAGCAATAGTCGAATTCGATACCTTGGCCGATCCGGTTTGGGCCGCCGCCGAGGATGATGATCTTTTCGCGCGCCGTGGGGTCGGCCTCGCACACGGGGTCGCCCCAGCCGCCTTCATAGGTGGAATACATGTAGGGCGTGGCGGAGGCGAATTCGGCCGCGCAGGTATCGATGCGTTTGTAGACGGGTCTCACGCCCTTTTGCGCGCGCAGGGCGGCGATGTCGATTTCGCGCGATTTGGTCAGTTGGGCGAGGCGCTTATCGGAGAAGCCGGCGGCCTTGATGCGGCGCAGGGCGCCGGCTTCCTGCGGCAGGCCGTTCGCGGCGATGCTGCGTTCCAGGGCCACGATCTTTTCCAGTTCGCGCAGGAACCACGGATCGTATTTGCAGGCATCGTGGATCTCCTCCACGGTCAGGCCGGCGCGCAGGGCTTGGGCCGCCATCAGGATGCGCTCGGGTTTGGGGGCGGAGAGCGCCGCCCGGAACGCATCGCGGCCGCCATCGCCGGGCGCTTCGATTTCATCCAGGCCCGAAAGCCCGGTTTCCATACTGCGCAGGCCCTTTTGCAGGGCTTCGGCGAAACTGCGGCCGATGGACATCGCCTCGCCCACCGACTTCATGCTAGTGGAGAGCAGCGCCGGTGTGCCGGGGAATTTTTCAAATGTGAAGCGTGGGATTTTCACCACCACATAATCGATCGTCGGCTCGAAACTGGCCGGCGTGGTCATGGTGATGTCGTTTTTCAGCTCATCCAGCGTGTAGCCGACAGCGAGTTTGGCGGCGATCTTGGCGATCGGAAACCCGGTGGCCTTGCTGGCCAGCGCGGAACTGCGGGAGACGCGCGGATTCATCTCGATCACCACCATGCGGCCATCGGCGGGATTGATGGCGAATTGCACGTTGGATCCGCCGGTATCCACGCCGATCTTGCGCAGGCACGCGATGGAGGCATCGCGCATCCGCTGATATTCGCGATCGGTCAGCGTCAGCGCTGGCGCCACGGTGATGGAATCGCCGGTGTGCACGCCCATCGGATCCACATTCTCGATGGCGCAGACGATAATGCAGTTATCGGCGCTGTCGCGCACCACCTCCATCTCGTACTCTTTCCAGCCGAGCACGGATTCCTCGATCAGCACTTCGGTGGTGGGCGATGCCGCCAGGCCGCTGGCGGAAATGGCTTCGAATTCCTCCCGATTATACGCAATGCCGCCGCCGGTGCCGCCGAGCGTGAAGCTGGGGCGGATCACCGCGGGCAGGCCGATTTTTGTCAGCGCCTCGCGCGCCTCATCGAGCGTGTGCGCGATGAAACTCTTCGGGCTTTCGATGCCGATCTCGCTCATCGCATCGCGGAATTTCAGCCTATCCTCCGCGCGGTCGATCACCTCCGCGCGGGCGCCGATCAGTTCCACGTTGTATTTTTTGAGTATTCCCCGCGCATCTAGCTGCATCGCCGTATTCAGCGCCGTCTGCCCGCCCATGGTCGGCAGAACCGCATCGGGCTTCTCCCGCGCGATGATCTTTTCCACCATCTCCGGCGTGATCGGTTCCACGTAGGTGGCATCGGCCAAACCCGGATCGGTCATGATGGTGGCGGGGTTGGAATTGACCAGCACCACACGATACCCCTCCGCCCGCAATGCCTTGCAAGCCTGCGCCCCGGAATAATCGAACTCGCAAGCCTGCCCGATCACGATGGGGCCGGCGCCGATGATGAGGATCGTGTGGAGGTCGGTGCGTTTGGGCATGAGGGTACTCGTGCAATTCGTGATCAGGCTGCTTGCGAAGCTGGGGTCGCGTGGGCGTCAGCCCACCAATTCCACGCCGCGCGATCGCCGCGAGGCACGCAGCGGTAGGAAAATGAATGTCTTAGTGACGCAGTCGCCTAAAATCCCGGCGGTAGTTCATCGCCCGGATCCGGAGCGCGATCAGGCACCAGGGCAAGCAATGGCAGCAAGTCCTCGGGCTTTGCATCTCCCGCTCGGCGACGGAAAAAATCCGCTTCTGTCTCCACGGCACCCACCTTTTGCGCCACAGCGGCAGCAATCCATTGGTTCAGCGAAACCCCGTCCTCCTTGGCAAGGCGTGCAGCCGCGGCCTTCACTGAAGCCGGCAATTTCAGAGGGTACGTCGCCTTGCTCATCCGCGGAGCCTTTCCAAGATCGCTCCTGGCGCCAGGAGGGTTAGACCAAATCGAAGGGCGGCAGCCCTGAAATCAGCCAGGTTATGTGTCACCAACGCGTCCGCCCGTCCGTTCACCGCTGCCTCCAGCACCATCTCGTCATCCGAATCAGCAAGCTGCGGCCGCCAGGCGAACCGGATTTTCACCGGCTCGATAGCCCGGGCGAGTGCGGCGAGTGCCTGATCCACCTGCGCCAGGCTCAAGCCGGAAATGGCACGCTGCTCTGGCCGCTTCAGCACGTCCTCGTATTCCAAGAACAAGGACGGTGTCGCGAGTGGCACCAGCCGGCCGTGCGCCACAAATTCCATCAATCGCCGAGAGGCCCCGCTTGGGCTGCGGAAGGCAGCAACGACCACTGAACTATCGAGCACAACCCTCCTCACAGCTTACGGATAGCACATCCCATGGGATGTGTCATTGACCGAACATCGCAGTAAACCTTTGAAAAAGATGCCCGCTATCGTTCGGCCCCGGGCTCGCCTCCGGATGATACTGCACCGAAAACGCGCGCGCCCCCTCGCACGCAATTCCCTCGTTGCTGCCATCGAACAGGCTCACATGCGTCACCCTCACCCCCTCCGGCAACGACGCATCATCCACCGCAAACCCATGGTTCTGGCTGGTAATCTCCACCCGCCCCGTCGCCAGTTCCTGCACCGGCTGGTTGGCGCCCCGATGCCCCCGATCCAGCTTGTACGTCCGCCCCCCCAGCGCCAGCGCCAGAAGCTGGTGCCCCAGGCAAATGCCAAACACCGGAACCCGCGCCGCCAACACCCCCTGGATGGCCGGCACCGCATACGCACCCGTCGCCGCCGGATCGCCCGGCCCGTTGGACAGAAAAACCCCATCCGGCTGGTGCCGCAAAATCTCCTCCGCCGTGCTGGTGGCGGGAACCACCGTCACCCGGCACCCCGCCGCGGCCAGACTGCGCAAAATATTCCGCTTGGCCCCGTAATCCACCGCCACCACGTGATGGCGCGGCGCCCCCTGCCGGCCAAACCCGCCCGGCCACGCCCAAACGGTCTCATCCCACGCATAGGTTTGCGTGCAGGATACCTCGCGGGCCAGGTCCATGCCCTCCAGCCCCGGCCACCCCCGCGCGGTGGCGAACAGAGCATCCAACGCAAACCGCCCATCCGCCGGGTAGCAAATCACCCCGCTCGGCGCACCGCCATCGCGGATGCGGATCGTCAGCGCCCGCGTGTCAATCCCCGCCACACCCGGGATTCCCTGCGCCCGCAACCAGCCATCCAGCCCAGCATGCGCCCGCCAGTTGGAAGGCTCCGTCAGATCCTGCTTCACGATCAGCCCACGCGCGGCAATGCTTGCCGCCTCGATATCCTGCCCATTGGCGCCGACATTGCCGATATGCGGAAACGTAAAGGTAATGATCTGCCCGGCATAGGAAGGATCGGTCAGGGTCTCCTGATACCCCGTCATCCCCGTGTTGAAGCAAATCTCCCCCACCGGAACCAACCCGCCCTGCGTGTGCGCGCCAAACCCGCGCCCCCAAAAAATACTGCCATCGGCAAGCACCAGGGCAGCCGTGGCACCAGGCGGAACCGCGCTCTCACCCACCCTCATCTCCCCTTGCAACTCGGCAAAGCTCAGGCCCGTGGCGCCCATGATCACCGGCCAATGCTTCGCAGGGATCGCCCGCGCCTGCCGCCACTTGCGAATGGCCTCCAACCCAACCCCGGTCAGGCGGGCAGCCTCGTCCGGACCGCCAAGGCGATCGATGATGGTTTCCACGGAGAGAGGCATGGCGTCGTCTATATGGGAAAAAACTTCCCAGGGCAAGGAGCAACACAAAAAGTAAGGAAGAATGTTCTTTTTTGAAAAAAAGAACCAAAAAACTTTTGCTCTTTCGCCTTCCCCACTACCCGACACGACCGCAACCACGCGTACCTGAACAAACAAAAGTTTTTTGGTTCTTTTTTTCAAAAAAGAACATCTTCCTTCCTTCGCTTGACTGCCTTGCCTAGCCCCGCCACTTCTCCCCCACCATCCAAGGCCCCCCATGCCCACCCGCATCGAGATCGACCACGCCGCCCTGCGCCACCCGGAAAAGGCCCACCGGCCGGACAATCCCATCCAGCGCAAGCCGGACTGGATCAGGGTGCGTGCGCCCAACCACCCGATCTACCATGAAACGCGCGCCCTGATGCGCCAGAACCAGCTCGTCACTGTCTGCGAGGAGGCTGCCTGCCCCAATATCGGCGAGTGCTGGAGCCAGCGCCACGCCACCATGATGATCCTGGGCGACACCTGCACCCGCGCCTGCGCCTTCTGCAACGTCCGCACCGGTCTGCCGGAGGCACCTCCCGATGCCCAGGAACCGGCCCGGGTTGCCGACGCCGTGGCCAAGCTCGGCCTGCGCCATGTGGTGATCACCTCGGTGGACCGTGACGATCTTCAGGATGGCGGGGCCGCCCATTTCGCCGCCGTGATCGCGGCCATCCGGGCCGCGGCGCCCGCAACCACCATCGAGATTCTCACCCCGGATTTCCTGCGCAAGCCGCAAGCGCTGGAGCTCGTGGTGCGCGCCCGGCCGGACGTGTTCAACCACAACCTGGAAACGGTGCCGCGCCTCTATCCCACCATCCGCCCCGGCGCGCGCTACTTCCAGTCCCTGCGCCTGCTGAGCGATGTGAAGGCGATGGACCCCACGATTTTCACCAAATCCGGCCTGATGGTGGGGTTGGGGGAGCAGCGGGGCGAGATCTATCAGGTCATGGATGATCTGCGTGTGGCGGATGTCGATTTCCTCACACTTGGGCAGTATTTGCAGCCCACGGTGAAGCACGCGGCCATCGACCGGTTCGTACCGCCGGAGGAGTTTTCCGAGTATGCGAGCGTGGCGCGGGCGAAGGGATTTTTGATGGTGGCCAGCACGCCGCTCACGCGCAGTTCCTATCATGCGGACGCGGATTTCGCCGCCTTGCGCGATGCGCGCGCGGCCCTGCATGCACGGGCGGCCTGATCCCATGCCCACCTACGCCGACCGCAAGCTTGTGGGCTACCGGCCCGAGCAGTTGTTCGATCTGGTTGCCGATGTCGGCAAGTATCCGGAGTTTCTGCCCTGGTGCGTGGGCGCCCGCGTGAAAAGCCGCACGGAGACGGAGTTGCATGCCGATCTCACGATCGGGTTCGGCCCGTTCCGCGAGAGTTTCTCCAGCCGCGTCACGTTGGAGCGGCCGAACCGCATTCGGGTGAGTTACGAGAACGGCCCGTTCCGCTACCTCAACAACCAATGGGTTTTCATCCCCGACCAGAACGGGGTTCTGGTGGATTTCTGGGTCGATTTCGAATTCCGCAGCCGTCTGTTGCAGAAAGCCATAGGCGTCGTCTTCAACGAGGCTGTCCGCCGCATGGTTGGCGCCTTCCTCAAGCGCGCCCGCGACGTCTACGGCCCCCCGGTGGTCTCAGCGAACAGATAAAAGTCTTTTGCTTCTTTTCTTCAGAAAAGAAGACCTCTTTTCTTCTTGTGCTGTATCAAGCTGCTCTCAAGTCATGTGCAACAAAGGGTAATACCGCCCGTTCTTGCGTGGCATCGCCATTATATCACCGCAAGCGCCGCCCCGATCCGCGGCCCCAGTCTGGAAGGATTTTTTGGTATGCGTCTACTCCCGAGCCTGGCAGCCATGCTGCTGATCTCCGCCAACGCCTTTGCCCAGCCCGCCCCCGATGCCGCCGCGCCGGACCAGTCGGCCCCGCCGCCACAGGCCGGCCCAGGCATGCAGGGTGGCATGATGATGCAGGGGCCGGGCGGCCACCACAACATGGCGCAGCGTTTCGCCGCGGCCAACACCAGCAATGACGGCAAACTGACCCTGGATCAGGCCAAAGCCGCGCATTGGGGGGTCCTCGTCAAGAATTTCGATGCCATCGATGTGGACCACAAAGGCTATGTGACCATCCAGGACATCCGCGTCTGGCGCCAGGCCGCCCATCACCAGGCCAGCCCCGCGCCGGCGCAGTAACGCGGCCACGCGGGATGCTGTCCTGCATCGCAGGCGGCATCCTTGGTCGAGCGTGTGGGTCGCAGCGCGGGCTTACGCAGACCGCGCGCTCCCCTGCATTGCCTCGCCGCCCGCAAGCTGGGCGCCGCGTCACGGGCTGGCCGAAAGCTCCCGGTTCTTGGTAGCGTGATGCCAGACGCGCTTGCAGGGCACGTCCTGTCCGCGGAAAGGGCTGCGCCCACCTGCAATTGCGAGGCTCATGTGCGTAATGACCCTCTTTCGCCTGTCATGCGGACCAGGCACATGGAAGGGGCGATCGTGAATCTGGAACAGCAGAAGAAACAAGCCCGCGAACTCTTGCGCGCGGTGCGGGGCGGAAGTGCCGACGCGCTCGCTCGGTTGCGCCGCCAGCATCTCCGATGGGCCAAGGTGAATGATGCCACCGTGCAGCGTGAACTGGCCTTGCACGATGCTCAGTTCGTCATCGCAAGGGAGCAAGGCTTCGCAAGCTGGACCAAACTGAAAGCCTATGCGCAGCCTTCTCCGAACGCCCGTCACACGCGCCTGTTTGTGACCGACATGCAGTGGATTGCCGAACGGGTCTCCGGCCTACTGCAAACGCGGCAATCGGCGGGCCCAGCCGCGTTGGAACAGATCCGCGAATGGCATCCCCGCTTTGACGGATGGTCGGATGAGGATATCCGGCAAGCGCCCTTTACCGAAGCCGATGCCCGGCTTGTCTATGCGCGCGAACACGGGTTCGACTCTTGGGACGACCTGACGCGCCGGGTCAACCTTCTGGCATCGGCCTCGGATGCGGAGGCGACCGAACCGTTTCTGTGCGCCTTCAAAATGCTGCAATCCGGCAATGTTGCGGCCCTGAATAGCGTGCTGAGGAGCAACCCGCGTATCGCACGAGACCGTGGAACGAACGGCAATACGCTGTTGAACCTGGCGGTGAGCCTTGCGGCACGCATGAACCCCGATGTGGGATTGGCGCTGGTGCAAGCCGTGCTGGCCGCCGGCGCGGATGTAAACGATGCTAACGACCGCGGTGCCACACCGTTGCATCAGGCGGGCTATTCCAACCAGGTCGCCATTGCCGATATACTGATCCGAAGCGGCGCGGATCTCGAGGCTGAAGCACACGGCTCGGGCGGCACACCCTTGATCTTCGCGTTGTTTTGGGGCCACCGCGAGGTGGCTGATGTGCTGGGCCGCATCTCCGCTGCGCCACGCAACCTCAGGGCATATGCGGGCCTGGGTGATCGTGCCGGGATCGAGCAGTGTTTCAATGCCGAGACATCGCTCTCGGCGGAGGCGTGTGCGGCGCGAGGATTTTATCGTCCGCACAGTGGCTTCCCGGATTGGCAACCCTCCGCTGATCAGCAGGAGATTATGGACGAGGCGCTGGTCTGGGCCTGCAAGAGCGGTCGCACGGAAGTTCTTGCCCGGCTGCTTCGCGCCGGCGCGCGCTTGGATGCAGATCCCTACCGGGGAACGCCGCTCATTTGGGCCGCCGCGCGCAACCGGATGCAAACGGCCGCGTGGCTGATCGATCACGGCGCGAGCATCAATCACAAAGCGAATTTCGGTGGGCTCACGCACGGCCAAGGTGTCACGGCGTTGCATATTGCGTCCCAGAACGGGCATCTCTCCATGGTGAAATTGCTCATCAGTCGGGGCGCAGATCCATCGATCAGGGACGATCTGCATGGCGCAGATGCCGCGGGGCACGCGAGCTTCTTCGGGCAGCCCGGCGTGCGGGATTATCTTCGCTCTCTGGGGGGCAGGATTGCCGGCCCATGATGGAGAAACCGGCTTGCCAGGTCGGGCACATCAAAGAGCGGGCGATCCGGAAATTTTCGTGCCATCATCGGTCTGCGCCGTGGCGTCTCGGTTCGGCGTGCGTGTCTCCAGCGCGCGCCAGATCTCGGCGTCGCGCTGGTAGAAATCTGGGCGGAATTGAAGCCTGCCAGCTGCATCCACAAAGGCGGTCTCATACACCACGAAAACCGGCACCGGCGTTGGAAGATCGTGGCGGGTGGTGGTGCCGACCGCGATACCCTGGTTGATGCTGCCGATCGGCTGGCGCAGCAGCAAGGCGGCCAGGTCGCGCGGGTTCTGCACCCGGATGCAGCCGTGGCTGATGCGGCGGTTGTCGCGTTTGAAGATAGATCTGTCCGGGGTGTCGTGCAGGTACACGTCGAACCGGTTCGGCATGTCGAACATCAGCAGCCCAAGCCCCGCATCGGGTCCCGGGAGTTGCTCGGCCTCTCCACCGGCCAGCATTATCATGTTGTTGCGGGCAAGATAGGTCGGGTCGCGGCTGATCTTCGGCAGGATTTCGGCGTCAACGATGTCCTTCGGAATCACCCATGGAGGGTCGAAAAAACTCGCGTCGATCGTGGCGCGAAACTCCGGGGTCTGATTGCGCCTCACATCTTCGCCTACCACGACGCGGGTGGAGAAAATCGGCCGATCGGCGCGATAAAGCACAAGTTGCTGGTCCGCCACGTTCACCCAGGCACGGTCCGGCGGTAGCGGCCGTGGCAGCCAGCGTTGGCGTTCGAGCCCGACCTCGATCGTTCGCAGGCGGTTCGTGTCGATCTTGTGGCCGGAAGCGACACTGGCCCGATATGTCCGCAACGCCTTCAGCAGCGCCAGGGTGGTTGGCGTCTTCGGCGCCAGCGCCGTGATGGCGGCTCCCGCATCGGGGCTGAGCATGGCGGCATCCAGGGCCGCGGCCACATCGATAGGCCCGGGCGTCAACACTTCGTCATCGCTGCGGCGCTCCACCGGCACGGCGCCGCGGGCCAGCGCGTCCGCGTAGGTCAGGAACGCATCGGACAGCAGCATGTCACGATCGATCGGCGGCAATGCCGCTCTGTGCCGCAGCAGATCGGCGTGGAACAGGTCAGGCTCCAGGCCCTGATCGCCGGCGTGCAACACGGCATCCACCAGCGATAACGTCGCCGCCTGGCGGGTTGTCCATACTGGCTCGTAGCCATGGCGCGCGTAAAACCGCTGGAGCAAGGTGGCGTTCAGCCTCACGCCAGCGGCCACCAGCCCGGCCGAGTCGTCGATCCGGGCGCGGAGTTCCGTGTTAGCGTGCCGCGCCAAACCCTCGGCCGCATCAGGCTGGGCGACCATGTCGCACGCGTTCAGCGCACACGCAGCCAGTATGGCGATCATGCCGCCTGCGATCCTGCCGCTGCAAGACCGTTGCGGTCGGGAGACCATGATAGCTCCTCGCCAGCCGAAGCTGACCTCAAGGCACCGCGTGTACAGTCGTATCATTCTTCGGCTTTCGAATTATCACAGACTAACGATTTGACTTTCGTGTCGGATTTGCACCTCCATCCCAACTTACCATGAGCATCCCAATGAAGGAGTATCGGGTAGTGGCCGTATCTAGAGCAATGACGTCTCGTAAGCTGTTCCGTGGTCTGGCGGTTCTTGCCATCATGGTCCCCGTGGGGCTTCTCGGAGCCTGTGCTGAAACCCCGCCGCCGCCGCCGCCGCCACCCCCAGCCCAGCCGGCCCCGCCGCCTCCGCCACCCCCGCCGCCGCCGCCGGCCCCGGTGCCGCCAGCCCGAGGCTAGGGGTTTCGGATCCGAAAGCCATTGCATTTCGGATCCGAAATACACGCTGGCTTAAGTCATGATGTCGGCAAAATCCCCTCTCCCGCCCCCGCGGGAGAGGGTTGGGGGACGGCATCACCACATCGGCCGGCGGGCTTGGCCGGTATCGGCCATCGCGCGGCCTGGCTCCCGGCGATGATCGCAACACCACCACCCCGCGTGCCATGGCCGGCACCCTCAACCGGTTTGTCCTTGGTAACATTCTCTCCCCACCCTCGCGGCTGCGCCTGAAGTCTTGGCTCACCGGCTCCGTCACCGGCTTGCACCGCCTCCGCGCCGGCCTGCCGCGCCGCTGGGTGGTTGGCGACAAGACCGGCAATAACCGCGCGGATGCGGCCGGCGATATCGCCATTGCCTGGCCCGATCCGAAGACGCCTGTAAACATCTGCGCGTATACGCGCGGCGGCACTCCCTCTGAGCCCCAACTCGACGCTCTTTTTGCCACGATCGCCAGACTTGCCGCGCAAACACTCGTCTAGCTTTTCCCGCGGCCACCGCCGCCCGTTTGGGCTCCTGGCGGCCCGGCAGGGATTGGCCGGAAGCGGAATGGCAGGTTTCGGAAGAGATGCCGGAATCTCGAATATTTAAGACTTGATCATGCCTTGGTCGGAAAAAAAACGCCGCCGGGTGGGAACGATCTCGTTGCTGGCGGCATTTGGCTTGCCGCAGCGGTCGGTGGTGGCGATAGGGAAAACGGGGTGGGAGTGTACGGCTTGTATGTCTTCGTCCCGAGACCCCAGAGTGAATCAATATTACCTAGATACAGTCCAACCCTGTGATCGCTATCGCTGATGATTCCATCAAAGAAAGTTTGGCGTGGGCTGTCATGAACAATTTGAGATGACTACGCAAGACTATCAATTCGCTGACGATCATATCACACGATCACCGGAGCGGTCATTGAGCTTCCAAGCCCGAGACGATCGGTCGCACCTCGACCAGGACCGGCGTCGGCGTCTTGTCGATCGTCGCGAGGATATGCGCCTGCGGGCATTCGAGCGTCATCCCTCGAACGGAAACGATAAGCTCGCAGTGACCCGCGCGGCAATGCACTGAAAAAATTGTGGGGCGCGTTCAAGCGAATTAAAATAAATAACCATTATTCTGGCGAATGTTCGCTGAAAATGACCGGCCGCGCCACCTGAGCGGATCAGGCAGCGCCGACTTGCACGCTCACCTTAATGATGTTGTAGAGCAAGACCGCTCCTGGGGAAGCCTTGGAGGCATCGAACAAGGCGAGGTTGATTCCCTCGCTCACCGAGCTGCGATAGACCACTCCGTCATAGCCGACCTTCTTGATGAACTCGCACAGGTACTGGCTCGGGATATAGTCGATCGCTGCCCCACTCGGCAGGACAGGCCGGGTGAGCTCGTCGCCGAGCCGCTCCAGAAAGGCGATGTCGGCGCGCATCTGCCCGATCGCTCGCGCGTCCGCAAGGAGGAAAGGGGAGACCAGCCCACGCGGGTTGCGCAGGTCGACCGCGTTGAGCGGCGGTGCCACGGTGAAGTCGGCGACGCATGCGACCTCGCCAGTATGCGGGCGGACCTCGGCCGCGGCTGTCGCCGGTAGCGAGCCCAGGTAGAGATATGGGATGCCCGCCGGGTTCGCCCGGCCGTGGGTCGCCTTGCGGGCGGGAGGCGCTCCCATCTCGCCGATCGGAAAAGGGTCGTCGCGATCGAGGATGCGGGCGCGATACCATGTCACCGGCAAATCGTCGGCCGGGAGATGGCCGAGCAGTTCGCGCAGGCGGTCGGTGTCGAGCACTTCGTCGAGGAAGTAGCGGTTCTTCCACATCAACTCGTCGCGCAGTGTTTCCCAGCGCGCGAGAGCCTCGCTATGATAGGCGGCCGAGGGGGAGAACGTCTTCCGGACGATATCGCCATCGTTGAGAATGTCGCCGAGCAATTCCTTGGCATGGGCGACATCCATCGCCGGATGGCTGAATAGGTCCCAATCTGCCTTGAGCCAGTCTACCAACGTCTGGCCGGCCGGGTCGGGCTCATAGACGCTTATCAGGAGCTCGAAGACGTCACGTAGCGCGATCGGCTCGACGACCGGCACCCTGGCGGTCGCGCAATAGCCGCAATCGCCGTTGCCGGCGCTGAGCGTCGGGATGATATCGCGGCGTAGGCCGCGGTCCCCGAAACAGGCGTGGCAGCATAGCTTCGTCATTAGGTTAGGCCAGGAAGTCGGCCAGCGTCTCAATATGGTGGTTCATCGACAGTTTCTTCACATAGCCGAGCCCAGGAAAATGGCCTTTCTTGTGAAGGTCACGAAACTCCTTGATCGCGCTGCTCTCGAACAGTTTTGATGTGCGGCTATTGAGTTTCTTGACCAGCTTGTCGAGCGCCTGCGCGAACTTGCCGGCAGGGTCGGTTGGCGTGTCCTTCGTCGTCGACACGAAGTGATAGATATACATCACATCGTCCTTATCGGGATCGATGAAGGTCAAATGAATCGCGACCGCATAGGCCGGGCCGCCGCCCTCCGTATAGTCGTCGCCGACGATAAGGAAATCACCGAACCCGTCCATATCCTCTTCGTCATAGGTGACATGGAGATCGGAGAATAGCTCAACCGCCGGGTGATCGGCGTTGCGGCGGCGCTCGAAGCCGTCGCGCAGCAGCACGCGCTTCGCCGCGCCCTTGAAATGCTTCCGGTAGAGCTTATGACAATGCTTCTCGAAGAAGACATGGCGCGTATCGGCCAGTCCATCCCCGAGCTTTTCGGCGAGCGCCCTCGCCTCGGTGAAACCAGCATGGATGAAGGCCGGGCTGTGCGGCTTGTGCTTCTCATAGCAGGCCAGCACGTCGGCGGTGTCCATGTCGTTGTGGAGGAGAATGCCGGCCGTGATGCCGCCCTTGTCGAGGAAGACGTTCTCTAGCAGCGTCGAGATGCTTACCCCGTCCTCTGCATGGTCTCCGTGGAACGGGTTGACGATGACGATTGCATTGCCCTCAGCCTTGCAGATCTCAGTGAGCGCGCGCTCGAGCCCTTTGAGCGCCTCGCGAACCGGCTCGATGATCGGCACGAAACCGGACGCCGCCATCAGCGGCGCCATCTCGCGGATCGTGATCAGCTCAAACTGCTTGCCGCGGAAATAGGGATGATACATGCGGCGGTCAGCTCCAGGCCATTGCCGCTCCGAGCGGGGTGGAGACCGCCTCGACGATCCGGCCATGATCGGCGCGCCGGACCTGGATCGAGAGAGCCGCTGCATGGAGCGAGCGCGGCAGATCGTCGACAAGATTGCTGAGCGGCGAGAGGTCACGAGTGCGCTTCAACGTAGTCACCATCGCTTTGTGAACGGCGGTCGGATCGAGCTGCGCGAACGCGGAGCGCATCGCCGCATGGCGCTGCGTGTTGGGGATATCGGGAACCGCGATCTTGAGGCGCTTTAAGATCGCCACCGCCTCTGCAGAGCGCAGCGACTCGAAGACGGTCGCGGGGCAGATACGGTCAGGACGGTCCTCGGCCTCGCGCACCGTTGTGATGCGGTAACGCGATCCCAGCATCATCACGCCGACATCGTCGGGGACGGTATCGAGCACGCCTGTGACATGGCCTTCGCTTGCGATCACATAGACCTTAGCAAAGACCTGCTTGTAATTGTCGACCTGGTTTGCGAGCCGCGAGAGCGAGTCCCGCTCAGACTTGATCTCATAAACGGTCGCGGTGCCGTTCAGGATAGCGAGGTCGGCCTTGCAGGCGCCCGCCCGAAATTCGGTCAGCATGCATGCGGTGTTGAGCGAGTGCGTGCCTGTAAGGACATTATGCGTGAGCGCCGAGCGGTAAATATATTCGTCGCGCCGGCCGGCGGTCTTCAGCACATCAAAGGTTGCGTCGAACGCCTCGCCGACGGTTGCGTCATCAGCGCAGCGATTAGTGATATCGGCCAGAGCGAAGAGACGGGCAAAGAGTGGCGACCGGCCTTTCTTCGCCATCTCGCGAAACACCGCCGACGAGAAGAGGCGCGTCATCGCCGAAAGCTGCGTCGAACTCGGTACCATTGGCCCCCCGCGACGTTGGAGCATTCCCCCTAACGCCATCACTGCGCTAGCAGATTATACCCGCCATGGGAATCGAGTAAATGCATCTTACTTTGGAAAGGAGCTGCGCCGTTCCGCCCCCTCTAGCGGTCGGCTGCGGTGAGCGGCTGAGCGAAAATGCTTTTTGGATGCTACGCTGCGTTCCCCGTAGAGCCGGCATTATCGACGCAGGCTCGGAAAATGAATGGCAGGTTCTGGAAGCATACCATTAGGCGGGGAATGGCCGATTATAGGCGCAAAGCCGTCACGACCGACACCGGGCCGGCGAACCCTAACGAACGGAACCCCAAAGCGCCCCCCGCCCATCCGCGCAGTCCGTCAAACAAGCCGCTCGACTCAAGCGGGAACATACCTCAACCTCACCATGTCCTCGCCAATCCATTCGCTACCCAAAAGGCGCAGCGGCGGCCGAGGCCCGGCGAAAAATGGCGTGCCGCTACCCAGCACGATCGCGCGAAAGGAGAGCCGATACTCTCCTTGGCGTCCTTGGCGTCCTTGGCGGTAAAATGCCCCGGTTCGACACCGCGAACCTCTCCGACGACCCGTCCTCACGCCCTCAACTTCGAATGCCGATACCCATACAACCCATACACAACCCCCCCCACCACCAGCCACATCGCCAGCCGCACCCACGTATCGCTCGCCAGCGAAAACATCAGCGCAATACACGCCAACACCGCTAAAATCGGCGTAAACGGCATGAACGGCGTCTTGAACGCCCGCGGCGCATCCGGCATCGTCCGCCGCAACACCAAAACCCCCGCGGAAACCACCGCAAACGCCAGCAACGTGCCGATCGAAACAAGATCGCCCAGCAGATCCAGCGGAAACAGCCCGGCGAACAACGCGGCCCCAACCCCCGTCACGATGCTGCCCACATAAGGCGTATTGTACTTCGGATGGATGCGCGCAAACGCCGGCGGCAACAGACCATCCCGCCCCATGGCGTAAAAAATCCGCACCTGCCCGATCAGCGTCACCAGCAATACCGATACCAGGCCGAACACCGCCACAATGCTCACGCACCACCGCGCCCAGGCCAGCTTGTTGCCCTGCGCCCGCATCGCCTCCGCGATCGGATCGGCCACGTTCAGCGTGCGGTAATCCGCAATCCCCGTCATCACCAGGGAAACACCCACATACAGCACCACGCATACCGCCAGCGAAATCAGCAGCGCCGCCGGAATCGTGCGCTGCGGATTCTTCGTCTCCTGCCCCAGCGTTGAAATCGAATCGAACCCCACATACGCAAAGAACAAAATCCCCGCCGAGCGCATCACACCCGAAATCCCGAAACTGCCGGAAACCCCGGTATTGGGCGGAATGAACGGCACCCAGTTATGCGGATGAATAAACGGGATCGCCCCCACGATCACCGCCAAAATGGCAAGTATCTTGATCCCCACGACAATGTCGTTCACCTGCGCGGTCAGCCGCGTGCCGCGCATGATCAGATAGGCGGTGAACAAAGTGATCGATACCGCCGGCAGATCAATCCATTTGCCGCTGGAAACCACATGCCCGTTCACCACCGCCAGCGGCGCCCCGGTAATCGCGTCCGGCAGATCTATCCCAAAGGAATGTAAAGTCTGCGTCGCATAGCCGGACCAGCCGATCGCCACCAAACTGCCGGACATCAGATATTCCAGCAGCAAACACCAGCCGATCAGCCACGCCACACCCTCGCCCATCGTGGCATAGGCGTAGGAATAGGCGCTGCCCGCCACCGGAACCAGGCTCGCGAACTCCGCATAACACAACGCCGCCAGCAAACACGCGAAACTCGCCAGAACAAACGAAAGCGCCACCGCCGGCCCGGCATGCAACGCCGCCTCCGGCCCCGTCTGCACGAACAAGGAAACACCCACAGCCGAGCCGACGCCGAAACATACCAGATTGCGCAAACCAAGGCTGCGCTGCAGATGCCCGCCACCATGCGGGTCCTCGTCGCCGTCGGATTCCAAAAGCATCCGAGACACTGGTTTGAGCGCAAAAAGGCCAGGGGCTCTGCCCCTGGACCCCGCTGGGGCCTTAGGCCCCAGACCCCGCCCTGTTAGCTGTACAACCAAAGGTTTTCCGAGGGGCGAAGCCATGCATAACCTTACCAACGGGCCTGGCCCGATTAACCGAAGGCACCCACGCAATGCGTCACGGCCGTGCCAATCTCCCGCACCATAGCAAACAGTTCCGCCAACGGACGAAAAATCAACTCATGCTCCCGCTCATAACTCACCGCCGCCCGCGGGCCAGCCACCTCGCCATAATCCCGCGCCGCGGAAGGGTCAGCCCCTTGGGGAAATACCTCGCCGAGAATCACCAGCGCCGCCGGCACGTCAAGCCGCAGGATTCGCGCCGCTAGCGCCTCCCGCGTGGTCCCATGGCGGGGCGAAAACTCCGGGATCGCCGTGGAAAGCAGCCAGATCCGGCCGATCAGCGCAATCCGCAGCGCATGCAGCAACACCTCCACCGTCCCCATCCGCGGCGCCGCCGGCCACGCCTCCCGCAACTGCAAATGATCAGCCTGAATCTGGCGGAACATCGCCTGCGCCGGCGCCCATAGCCCCAACGATTCCTGCGCCCGCGCAATCTCAATCAACGCCCGCGCCCGGCCCGGCCGCTTCGCATGCCCCGCGCGATCCAGCCACGATCCCGGATCGATCATCGAAATCACCGCCCGCAACACATCGATGTCCGAATGCTGCAACGCATGCGCTGCGAAATCCATCGCCCGGCGGAACCGTGGGCTCTGCTCCAACATGTCGGCAAACTGCTCCGGGCTGCGCGATGCCGCCGCCCCCACCCCCTGCAACGTGTTCGCGCACCACCCAAGCTGCTGCAAAATCGCGTTGTTCGGGATCGCCCGCAATTCCCGCGGATGCCGGATCACCGCCGGCCCCCCACTATCGGATTGCCGCGCCGCAGGCCGCGACCCCGATGGATCCAGCAGTGCCGGCCCAAACGCCCCCAGCAGCGACGCATAGCCAGGATCCTCCACCAGATCCTGCATCGACATGCCGATGGTGGTAAAGAAATCCGCCGCGAAATCGGGGTCGCGGTAGATGGGATCGGTCGATTTCGGCACACCGGCAAACGCATGCTTGGCGATGCGCGCAACCGTTGCCAGCGCCAGCGCCGTGGTGCCGAACAGCAGATACCCGTCCCCACCCTGGAACGCGCTCTCCTCACGCACCGCGATCCCGGCATTGGCAAACGCCTGGCGGGCGACGCTCGGCGAAAGATAGCGCAGCCGGTCCAGCAAGGATCCGGGATGCGCGCCGCGGCCGATGCTCTCGCCATGCGTATCGAACAGCACCAGCTCCACACCCGTCAGGCCGTGGCGCACCATCAGCTCCGCCACCTTCAGCCGCAGCCGCTCGATCAGATAGCTCGCCGCCAACTGGCCCACATACCGGCCGGAATCCGAATAGCCGAATTGCAGCGCCATCCGGCCAAGCCGCTTGAGATAGGCACGATAGATCGGGCTGCGCAGCGCCTCCTCCAGCACCCGCGCACCATGCTCCAGCGCGTCGGCCGTCTCGAACAGCGGGCTGATCTCGATGCGGTCATCCACGCCGAACAGTTTGGCCAGCCACAGCGCGCATAGCAGCGTATAGCCGCTCTCCGTCTCCGCAATCAGGAACCGAACCGGCGAAGTGGCATCAATATGTTTCGTGATCTGCGCAACCGTCATCAGCAACTTCGCAGCCGATGCCTGCTCCGCCAGGATCGCCCCGAAATCGACCGGAACGGAATGTACACTTTCCAGCGCCGTATTGATCTTCGCCAGCATCGTGCGCCGGCGCGCACGGTCGCCCGGCGCGCTGTCCAGCCCCAGGCGCAGGCGCACGGCATTGTGGATCTGGAACGAATTCAGCCGCACATGGGTATGCGCCAGCGCCAGGCCATGTGCCGCCAGGCCGGCATGGGCCACGGCATAGTCCATGCGCGTATCGTCGTCGGCGTGCGCCATCGCGGCTTCAAAAAGCGGCGTCAGCGTCTCGGCGCGGGTCAGTGCCGTCTCGTGCCCGCCAACCAGCACGGTGGCGAATTGCTCGGTCTGCGCCGGATCCGGCTGCGCCGGGCAGGCCGCGATCTGCGCGTCCACGGTGGCCATCGCGGCGTCCAGCCGGGCCACCAGAGCGTCGCTGCCGGGCAGGCCGGCAATCTGCCGATGCACCCGGGCAAATTGCAGGCGCTTCATCACCAGCCGCAGGCGCAGCGTGTCCCACCAGCCGATATCGGTGCGCCCGTCCGTGTCGTAGCCCACCCAGCTTGCCAGAATGATCGGGCGTGGCGCGAGGCTAGACCAGCGATCCGGCCAGCACGCGCGGGCCGCGCCGAGCAGCGCACGCGACAGGGCATCCAGCGCGTCCCGTCCATTCTCGATGGCAATGCGGGCGGCCTCGAACTCCTCCGCCAGCGTTGGCCGCGTGGGGCGGTGGCTGGGCAGGCTTTCCGCTTGTCCCTGGCCGCTGGCCGAAGCGGCCAGGGCGGCGAACACCGGGGCGGCGAGCGCGAAAGTCGGGTGCGCGGTGAACACGGCGGCAAAGCGGGGGCGCTCCACCATATCGCGAAAGGCCTTCAGCTTCACAGCGCTGTCATTGGGGTCGGGCCGCGCCAGGCGGGCGGCGATGGTGGCGAAGGCCTCCAGCGCCGCCGCCGGGTTCGTGCCACCCACATAATTGGCCAGCCGCCGCGCGCGCCCGGCGAACGCCTGGTCCCGCAACTCCCGGATCAGCGCGGCAACACCGGGAATATCCAGCTCGCCGTCATCCATGCGCCGCGTGATGGAAAGCGCCACCGCCAGCACCGGATTGCCGAACGGGTCCTCAGCCGCATGCGTCCGCGCCCGCTCGGTCAGAGCAAGCAGCTCATCGGCCACTGAATGCGCGTGTGCGTGGTCATCAGGCATAAAACGAGCCTAGCATCGCCTATGCCAGGCAGAAGATGGGCGGTTAGTCGTTCTTGATTTGTTTCACGTGAAACATCCCCGTAGCGATTCAGGAAAAAAGGCCTTCTTTTTTGAAAAAAAGAAGCAAAAAACTTTTAACTTTTGGGGGTCGTACAGAGGGAAAGAGCAAAGCTCACTGCGGCGGCGCGGATGCTGGCGCGGTCGCCCCCAAAAACCATGCGGACCGGGCGGGGAACGCCGCCACGGTGCGCCACACCGAACCACACAAGGCCCACCGGCTTTTCGGCGCTGCCACCGCCAGGGCCCGCAATGCCCGTCACCGAAACACTCAGTTCCGCCCGAGAATGAGCCAGGGCACCTGCCGCCATCGCGCACGCAACCTCGGCACTCACGGCGCCATGGCGCGCGATCAGGGCGGGATCCACCCCCAAAGCCTCCGCCTTGGCCTCGTTGGAATACGTCACAAACCCCCGCTCGAATACGTCCGAGGATCCGGCCACATGGGTCACCGCGGCGGCAATCAGGCCGCCGGTGCAGCTCTCGGCCGTAGCCAGCCTCATCCCCCTGGCACGCAAATCAGCGAGAACGGCGGCCGCCTGATCCAGGGTTGCTTGCGGCAGCATCAGGCGAGCCTCCCCGAGTCCAGCGCTCGACAAAAACCGGCATGGTCGCGCTCCGTCTGGTCGGCATAGTCCATGGCGAAGTTGGCAATGCCCGTGTCGAAATCGCCGGTCGCGTCGCTATACGCGGCGATGGCGTGCGCGATCACGGCCGCGTCCCCGGCGCGGCCATGCGCCCGGGCCAGCGTGCGGCCGCACAGCGCGGCGGTGAACGCCAGCATGTCGGACTCCAGCGTGGCGCCGATCTCGGCGAGATGACCATCCTTGAGGCGGCGAACATAGAAATCGCGGCCATCGATGGGCGCCGGTGTCCAGCCGAGAAAAATATCGCTCTGCGCCTGCAGCCGCCGCTGCCCCACAACAACACGCTCCCCCTGGGCGGCATAGCTCGGCCCGTCCGGCATCAGCGGCGCCAGAACGGAAACCTGCGCTTGCTTCACCTGCAGCAGCAAGGGTGCATTGGCGGCCGAGGCGAACAGGCCAATGGCGCAGAACGTGCCCACGGAACCCACCCCCACCACCTTGAAGGCGCGATCCACCAGCCGGTAGCGCCCCAGCAGATCGGCGCAGTGCGGTTGCAGGCTGGCCGGGTACGCGGCGAACGCGGCGTCGATCGTTTTGGCATGCCTGGGCAAATGCGCAATGGCGCCCGCATGGGCCGGCGGTTCGCGCAGCGAGATTCCCGCACCATCGGTGTTCACCAGCTCGTAATGATCGATGCTGGCTTCCATCGCGTGCCGCAGCCGCTTTTCCAGCCGGCGGCGCAGCTTGTGATGGTCGATATCGGCAATGGCGGCGGCCAGGTTGATCGTGCTGTGCCACGCTTCCAGTGGCGCAAGCCGGGCAAGGCGGCCGATATGGCGCCGATAATGTCGCGCGGCCCGCGTGGCGAGCGCCCGGCAATCATGGTCGGAGAACCCGGCATCGCGCCCGCTGACGGCCAGGCTGGTCGCCAGGCGCTTGAGGTCCCATTCGAAGGGGCCGGGATACGTTTCGTCGAAATCGTTCAGGTCGAACACCGGATTGCCCTCCGGCGAGGCATAGCTGCCGAAATTGGCCAGGTGGGCATCACCCGACAATTGAACGATCCGGCCGGAATGGGGCTGCGTGCCGAGATCGGCGGCCATCACCGCCGCTGCACCCCGAAGAAAGGCGAAGGGCGAGGCGCGCATGCGTTCGTAGCGCAGCGGCAGCAGCTCGCGGATACGCGTCTCACCCTGGGCGGCGAGGATGGCAACCGGGTCGGCCCGATCGGCAGGCGGGGTCCAGCCGGAGTGGCGCCTGGGTGTCATGTGAAGGTGCCGAGTAATGCCTGCCCGAGCAGCAGGATGAGAAAGGCGGCAAGACCGGCGAGCAGGTCGTCGGCCATGATGCTGGTCGGGCCGCTTTGCCGGTCCGCCCAGCCGATCGGGCCCGGCTTGGTGATGTCGAACAGGCGGAACAGCAGGAACGCGGCAGCCAGGCCAAGGATGCTCAGGCGATGCAGCGCGAGCATGGCGAGAAGCTGGCCGGCGATTTCGTCGATCACGATCCACTGGGGATCGTCGTGCCGGGATTTTTCCGCCCCGGCCGTGGGCCGGTCCAAAATGGTTTCGATGGCCCACAGGCCGCCATAGGTGGCCACCAGGATGGCGGGCAGGAGAAGCGGCGGATACGTGGCCATCAGCAGCGCGCCGATCCCCAGGCCCGTGGCCGAGCCCGCGGAGCCAGGCGCGCGGGCCGCATAGCCGCTGCCGAACCCGGCCGCTACGAAGGTGGCGAATCGCTCGCGGATTGCCGTGCCGTGGGCAGGATGAAATGACATGGCGTCAGATTACCAGGTGTTCGCGCCATGTCCCATGCGGGATGGCTCGCCGAAAAGCGTTCGACGCCGGCGACTCCGCGACAGCCCGCCAAAAGTTTTTTGCTTCTTTTTTTCAAAAAAGAAGCCCTTCGCTGCCGTCCTGACATCCGCGCATCCCACCGCACCGCGGAAATGAACCACGCAGGCACCAAGGCACCAAGGATTTCGGTCATTGCGGTGCGCTGCCGGCCGGGTCAACGCCCGCCCGCGCCTGGTAGATGGTCGCGCTCTCCAGAACGCGCTGCACATAGTTGCGGGTTTCGGCATAGGGGATCAGCTCGATCCAGTCGGTCATCGCGTCCGCACCGGAACCCGCCGTGCTGCCGCTCAGCCAGAGATGCACCCTGTGCGGGCCGGCGTTGTAGGCAGCCAACGCATACGGCACCACGCCGCCGAACTGGGAGAGAAGCCCGGCAAAATAGGCCTCGCCCAGGCGGATATTGATCTGCGGGTCGCTCAGCGGCGCGGCGGCCGCATGCAGCGCATGGGCGAGCTGGGCCGCGGTGGGTGCCATCAGCTGCATCAACCCTTGCGCGCCTGCATGGCTGGTGATTTGCGGATCGAAACTGCTCTCCTGCCGCATCAGGCCAAGGATCAGCGCCGGCTGCACCGGGCCTGGCGGCGGCTTGTACGGGATCGGCCAGCCGGACTGCGCGAGCACGATGCCATCCCGCCCCGCCAGGCGGGCGATCTGCACGGCCACGTCCGGCATGTTGAGGCGCAGCGCCAACTGGGCGGCCAGAGCCCGGGTAGGGGCATCGGCCGGTGCCTGGGCAAGGCGGAGAAGAAAATCGGCGGCACGGTGCTGATCCGCCCAGCCGACCAGGATGATGGCCGCGCGCGTCAGCTCTCCGGCACGGAACCGGGCGGATTGTGCGGGCGTGGCCGCGGGATCGTGCTGCGCGGCGATCGCCTGGTCCAGCGCCGCTTCGGATTTACCCGCTTCGCGGGCGGCAAGCTGGCCATAATAGGTCAGCGGCCAGGCGGCCGCGTGGGCAAAATCGGCGGCCGCCGTGTCCGGTGATGAGCGGGCAAGCCAGTAATAGGCGCGGGCCTGGGTGATGGCGGAATGCGATGCGGCGGCCAGAGCCTGGAAATGGGTGGCGGCGCGCGCCGGATCGTGCAGCAGGCGCAGGGCGATGAAGCCGGCGAGGAAGTCGGTCTCCAGCGCCTGGTCCGGCGAAAGCGTGGTGTCATTGGCGAGCAGATAGGCGTTTTGTGGATCGCCGGCGTCGATCAGGTCGCGCGCGAGGGCTTCGCGTTCGGTGGCGAAGGCCGGGCGGTCCGCCGGCGGGCTGGCGGCTTCGGCGGCCAGGGCGGCGCTGCGCCACAGGTCAAGTGCGGCCGGCGTGGCGTGGGCGCGGCGCAGGAAACGCCCTTCATCCAGCAGAAGCAGGGGGTCGGCCCGCGCCTGCCCGGGAACGGCCGCAACAGAGGCGAGCGCGTTCGGCGCGTTGGTGCGCAGGGCGAGGCGGGCGGCGGCGAGCGCGCGGGTGGGCGTATCCAGGCGGTCGAGCTGGCGCGCGGCGGCTTGCGGCGCGGCGGCGATCAGATGATTGAAGCGCCGCCATTCGTCGGATGGCGTCATGATGGCGGACCAGCGGGCGAGGAAATCCTCCTCCTCCTGAGGTTGGGTGATGGCGAACACCCAGGCGGTGCGGGCGGCGCGTGCTGCGCGCGCGGGATCCCCGGTGATGGCGAAGGCAGCGGCGCAGGCGGGCAGGCCGGCGGGCACTGGCGGCCGGTCACGGCAGAGCGCAACCACGCGACGCTGGTCCGGCTCCGATGCCAGGGCATCCAGGTAGCGCTGTTCCAGCACCGGCTGGTCTGGCCATGTGGGGTTGGCGGTGATGAATTGATCGATTTCGGTGGCGCTGGCCTGGTCCGGCTTGAGAAGGCGGATGAAGGTGACCAGTTTGGCGGCCACCGGATCGGGGTTGGCGGCGGCGATGCTGGCGGCCAGCGTCCAGTTGCTATCCCGCATGGCCTGGAGGATAGGCGGCACCTGCGCTTGGGCTCGGGTGGCGAGCAACACGGTCAGTACGATAAGCCTGCGCATGCCGGGTTATTTACACCACCCGTTGGCGCAACGCGGGTGCCAAAAGATAAAAGTTTTTTGCTTCTTTTTTTCAAAAAAGAAGAAAGACTCTTCTTTTCTGGTGAAAAGAAGCAAAAGACTTTACCTCTTTTGCGTGGTTGCCGGGGCGAGCCTGGGTTTCTAGGGTGCGCGGTTCGTGCGGTTGGAGTGGGTTGATGTTCAAGGGATCGCTGGTGGCGCTGATCACGCCGATGCGGGCGGATGGCAGCCTGGATGAGGGCGCCTACGCCAGGCTGGTGGATTGGCAGATCGGGCAGGGCACGCAGGGGCTGGTGCCGGTGGGGACAACGGGCGAAAGCCCCACGTTGACGCATGAAGAGCATCAGCGGGCGATCGAGATTGCGGTGGAGGCGGCCGGCGGGCGCGTGCCCGTGATTGCCGGCGCGGGCAGCAACAGCACGGCGGAGGCGGTTTCGCTGGCGCAGCACGCGAAACGCCGCGGCGCGGATGCGATCATGGTGGTCACCCCGTATTACAACAAGCCGTCGCAGGAAGGCTTGTTCCTGCATTACATGGCGATCGCCGATGCCGCTGATCTGCCGCTGATCATCTACAATATTCCCTCGCGCAGCGTGATCGACATGTCGGTGGAAACGATGGCGCGGCTGGCCAGGCACCCAAATATCGTCGGCGTGAAGGATGCCACGGCCAATTTGGCCCGGCCACTGCACACGCGCCGGGCGTGCGGGCCGGATTTCGTGCAGCTCTCCGGCGAGGATCACACGGTTCTGCCTTTCATGGCGGCCGGCGGGCATGGCTGCATTTCCGTCACCGCCAATGTGGCGCCGGCGCAATGCGCGCAGATGCACCGCGCCTGGGCGGAGGGCCGCGTGGCGGAGGCGATTGCCATCCAGGACCGGCTGCTGGCGTTGCACGATGCGATGTTTTGCGAGAGCAATCCCGGCCCTGTGAAATACGCAGCCAGCCTGAAGGGCCTGACCCACGAGTACACGCGCCTGCCGCTGGCGCCGATTTCCGAGCCCGCGCGGGCGAGGGTGCGCGCGGCGATGGCTGAGCTGAATTTGCTGGATTGAGAGTTTTTGCAGCGTGGCTGAGAGCAAGAAGAAATCGGGCCTGATCAGCCACGGCCTGGCGGCGCAAAATCGCCGCGCGCGGTTCGACTACACGATCAAGGAAACGCTGGAAGCGGGGCTTGTGCTGCGCGGGCCAGAAGTGAAATCCCTGCGCCACGGCCGCGCGACGATCACCGAGGCCTGGGCCGGCGAGCGGGATGGCGAACTCTATCTGTTCAACTGCTATATTCCCGAATACCAGGCCGGCGTTCTCTCCCGCTTCGAGCCACGCGCGCCGCGTAAATTGCTGCTGCACAAGAAGCAGATCGGCAATCTGATCGCGCAGACCACCCGCAATGGCTACACGCTGGTGCCGCTGGACATCCATTTCAACGAGAAGGGGGTGGCCAAAGTGGTTCTGGGCGTAGGCCAGGGCCGCAACAAGGCGGACAAGCGCCACGCGATTGCGGATCGTGACTGGAAGCGGGACAAAGCGAGGATCATGCGGGACAAGGGCTGATGGCGATCCAGAGCCACGCGGCGGGCGCCTAACCGGTTCAATGCTGGTTTTTGTTAGAAGAAAGAGTCTTCTTTTCTGAAGAAAAGAAGCAAAAGACTCTTGGCTGGCTGTCGCGGAGTCGCCGGCAGCGTACACAATGGCAAAAAGTTTTTTGGTTCTTTTTTTCAAAAAAGAACATTCTTCTTTTACGCCCGGCAGACGCGACAAGGAAGCCTAACGAAAATCCCGCGTTGCAACCTTGATCCCACGCGGATCAGGCGCACCCCCGTGCTTGGCCTCGTCGCCGCGGCCGGTGCGGTACGGAAAAACCTCGTCCCGCGCCCCAAGGCCCCGCAACATCTCCGAGCAATCCACAAGACGGTCAGCAATAACGTGAATCACACCCCCCTCACGCTGCAACTTCCCAGGGCAGGCAATCATCGATGCCGACAAAATCAGCCGGCGTTGCGCCTCGAAAACCGATGGCCAGATAATGATGTTCGCATGTCCCGTCTCGTCCTCGATCGTCATGAACATCACGCCCTTGGCGCTGCCCGGCTTCTGCCGCACCAGAACAATGCCGGCAATGCACAGGCGCTTGCCATCGCGCATCTGCGCCAGATCGGCGGCGCGCACGGCACCCAGGCCGATCAATTCCGCGCGCAAAAAACTCACCGGATGGCGGCGCAATGTCAGCCCGGTGCTGCGGTAATCCTCCACCACCTCGCGGCCAGGCTTCAGCTTCACCAACGCCGTGGCCGGCTCGGCAAAACTTTCGCGCCCTTCAAACAGCGGCAAATCCGCCGGCGCCAGCGCACGCACCTGCCACAGCGCCTGCCGGCGGTCCATGCCCAGGCACGCAAACGCATCCGCTTCCGCCAAACGCTCCAGCGCCGCCAGCGGCAGCCGCGTGCGATCATGCACATCGCCCACGCTGCCATACGGCACATCAGTGCGGCACAAGATCACCTGCCCGGCATCCTGGTTGGCCAGCCCCTTCACCATGCGTAAGCCCAGCCGAATGGCATGATACCGCCCCGCCGGTTCCAGCGTGCAATCCCAGCGGCTGTGGTTCACGCAAACAGGCCGGATGGGTACGCCATGCTGGCGCGCATCACGCACAATCTGCGCCGGCGCATAAAACCCCATCGGCTGCGCATTCAGCAAGGCACAGGCAAACACATCCGGATGGTGGCATTTCATCCAGGAACTCGCATACGCAATCAGCGCGAAACTGGCCGCATGGCTCTCCGGAAAACCATAACTGCCGAACCCCTCGATCTGCTTGAACGTGCGCTCGGCAAATTCCCTGCCATACCCACGTTCCACCATGCCCTCGATCAGCTGCGTGTGAAACCGGCTCACCCCGCCCGTCATCTTGAACGTCGCCATGGACCGGCGAAGCTGATCCGCCTCGCTCGCCGTAAAACCGGCGCAAACGATCGCCACTTTCATCGCCTGCTCCTGGAACAACGGCACGCCGAGCGTCTTGCCGAGAACGGATTGCAGCTCCGGCGTCGGATACTCGACCCTTTCCAACCCCTCCCGCCGCCGCAGATACGGATGCACCATGTCGCCCTGGATCGGCCCCGGCCGCACGATGGCCACCTCGATCACCAGATCATAAAACGTTGTCGGCTTCATCCGCGGCAGCATGGACATCTGCGCGCGGCTCTCGATCTGGAACACACCCACCGTGTCCGCCCGCTGGATCATGCGGTAGGTAGCCGGATCCTCCTGCGGAATATCGGCCATCTCCAGGCGCAGGCCACGATGCTCGGCGAGCAGATCCAAGGCGCGGCGCATGCAGCCGAGCATGCCCAGGCCGAGCACATCCACTTTCATGAACCGCAGCGTGTCGATATCGTCCTTGTCCCACTCTATCACCTGGCGGTCCGCCATGGCGGCGGGCTCGATCGGCACCAGCGTATCCAGGCGATCCTGCGTCAGCACGAAGCCGCCCGGGTGCTGGGAGAGATGGCGGGGGAAGCCGATCAGTTCGCGCGCGATCTTCAGGGTCAGCGCCAGGCGTGGATCGGCGAGGTTCAGGTTCAGGGCTTCGGCATGTTCCTCGTCCACGCCATCATCGCTCCAGCCCCATACCTGGCCGGCGAGCGCCGCGGTCACATCCTCGGTCAGGCCCAGCGCCTTGCCCACGTCGCGCACCGCGCCGCGGGAGCGGTAGCGGGAAATAGTGGCGCACAGCGCGGCACGGTCACGGCCGTAGGTTTCGTAAATCCACTGGATCACTTCCTCGCGGCGCTCGTGTTCGAAATCGACATCGATATCCGGCGGTTCGTGGCGTTCGGCGCTGATGAAGCGTTCAAACAAAAGGTTGCTGTGCACGGGATCGATGGCGGTGATGCCCAGCACGAAACACACGGCGCTGTTGGCCGCGCTGCCGCGCCCCTGGCAGAGGATATCCTTCGAACGTGCGAATTGCACGATGTTGTGCACGGTGAGGAAATAGGGGGCGTAGTTCAATTGCCCGATCAATGCCAGTTCGTGCCTTATCTGGGCTGAAACTTTCTCGGGGATGGCGCCGTAGCGGCGTGCAGCGCCTTGCCAGGTGAGGTGTTCCAGCGTTTGTTGCGCGGTTTGCCCGCCGCGGGTTTCGTGCGGGTATTGATAGCGCAGCTCGGCCAGGCTGAACCGGCAGCGATCGGCGATATGCGCTGTTCGTTCAACCGCTTGCGGATAACGGGCGAAGAGACGCGCCATCTCTTCGGGCGGTTGGAGGTGGCGTTCAGGCGCGCGGGTGCGGCGGAAGCCGGCGCTGTCGATGGTGACGCCATCACGGATGCAGGTGAGCACATCTTGCAGGATCCGGCGATCCGGGTGGTGATAGAGAACATCGTTGGTGGCGACCGTGGGCACGCCGGCGGCGTGGGCCAAAGTGGAGAGCGCATGCAGCCTGGGTGAGTCGTTCGGCCGGCGGTGCAGGGTAAGTGCAAGATAGGCGTGGCCAGGGAAAGCCTTTTTCATAATCGCGAGATTTTGCGAAAGCTCCGTGGATGGCTGGTCCGGGATCAGGATGGCGATCAGGTTTTCCGCGCGCGCGGCCACATCGCTCCAGCTCAGGTGGCAGGCGCCTTTGCCGGCGCGGCTTTTGCCGATGCTGAGCAGCCGGCAGAGCCGTGCATAGGCGGCGCGATCGGTGGGGTAGACCAGCAGCGAGGGAAAATCCGTCAGATCCAGCCGGCAGCCCACGATAAGGCGGATATTGGCTTCACCCGCCCGCTGGTGCGCCCGCGCGATGCCCGCCAGCGTGTTGCGATCGGTGATCGCAAGTGCCTCGTATTCATAAAGCTTCGCTTGCGCCAGCAACTCCTCCACATGCGACGCGCCCCTGAGAAACGAATAGTTCGACGTAGTCTGCAATTCGACATAGGCCATAAGTGTTTCCGCGCCACGTACCTAAATGAGTAAAAGTTTTTTGCTTCTTTTTTTCAAAAAAGAAGACTCTTCCTAAATACCGCTGCGGCGCCCTGACCATTCATTTTCAAGAAAGAGTCTTCTTTCTTGAAAGAAAGAAGCAAAGAACTTTTATTCATTTAGAAGAGTCCATGCAGGAACCAGCTCAGATCTCCCGTGGCGTCGTGTTGGCCGTCGCCGCGGCGGAATAGCCAGAAGCGCTGGCCAGATTCATCCTCCACCTGAAAATAATCGCGCACGGACCAGGTTTCGGCCGCGTCCTTCCACCATTCGCCGAAAATGCGCTCCGGGCCATCGGCATGGCGCACGCGATGCGGGCGGCGGCGCCAGATGAAATGCGCGGGCGCGTTATCCGGCAGAAGCGCCATCGCCTGGATCGGCCGCGGCGGGGTGAACAGCCGCGCCGGCCGCGGCAAATGGCTCGGCCACGTGTCGCCGTTGGGACGCGCCAGCGGCGCGATAGGCGCCAGCGAGCGCTCCGGAACATCGCTCTCCACGGGGGCCACCCGAAAAACCCTCTCCGCGCCAAGGCGGTTCAGCAGCGTATCCACCAGCGGGGCGAGATCGGAGCCCCCCTCCGCGACCAGCTCCGAAACGCTCTGCCGCGCCCCGAGCGGCACCGCCAGCGAAGCCGTAAGGCTGACGGACTCGATACCGAACCCCGGATCGATGGTTTCGATCTGCGGCTTCAGCAGGCGCAGCATATGGGCGGCATCGCGCGTGGGCGCGGCGGTGCCGATGCGGATCGCCTGGCTCGCGCCATCCACGCGCACAAACACCAGATCCACGCGGCAGGCGCCAAGCCCACGCCGCTGCAACTTTTCGCACAGCCGATCGGTCAGCAGCGCGGCCGCCCGGGCCAGATCCTCCGGCGTTGCAATCGGCTCCGGAAAACCCAACCGGGTGCGTGGCGTGCCGGGCGGGATGGTCGGCTCGATCGGTTCCGCCGCGGCGCCGGTCGCCTGATCCAGCCGGTGCAGCAGCGGGCTGCCGAAGCGTTTTGCCAGCGGCGCGCGGGGCGCGGCCATCAGCAGCCCGATCGTATCGAACCCCAGCGTGCGCAGCGCCTGCACGGTTTCGCCCGGCAGCCGCAGCGCATCGATGGGCAGGGGCGCCAAGGCGGTTTTGGCGTGGCCAACGGGCGCAATAACAATGCGATCGCCCGCATGGCGGGCAATCGCATGGGCCGCGCCGGGCGTATCGGCCACCGCGGCGCGGGCGCCGATCCCCGCCTGGCGCAGCCTGGCGGTAAGCTGGCGCAGCAGCGCGGGTTCGCCCGCCTCCGGTGCATCCGGCGGCGCGAAGAGATGCGCGCAGCCGGTGATATCGATCCACACGCCATCCGGCGGGCTGGGACTGGCCATCGGAGAAAACCGCAGGCACCAGGCCGCCAGCCGCGCAAGCGCCGCCGCATCGCCCGCCGGATCGGCTTCCTCGATCCGCAGATCGGGCACCATGGCCTGGGCATGCGCCACCGCCATGCCGGGCCGCAGGCCAAGCCCGGCCGCCGCCGCATCCACCGCCATCACCAGCCGGCGTGATCCCTCGCGCGAAGCGGTCAGCAGAGGCCGCTCAGGCAACATAGCGGGGCGCCCTATATCGCGTTTTCTGATCCTGTCCGTAGGCCAGCTCGGCAGGTAGAGCGAGATGACCCTGCGCATCGCATGCCTCCATGATCCAGGTTGCGGGTTGCCCGCCGCGGCAGCGGGTCAGGTCGATCTGCCAGCGCGCCGGGCCCAGGCCAGGCACGGGCAAAGGCGGCGAAGGCAGCGGCGTGATCCGCCATCGCGTGCAGGCGGCGTTCACCGCCTCATCTTCCACCCTGCCTTCACGCCGGCGGCGCAAGGCCAGCGCCATCACGCCGGATTTTTCCGCCGCCAGCACCAGCCGGCGAGAGGCCGTCATCGGCAGCCGCACCAGTTCCCCCACCACGGCGGCGAGGCCAGGGTGGCGCAGGGCTTCCTCCATCACCAGAAGCACGGTTTTTTCATCCGGCGATGCGGCATGGATCAGCCTATCCGGCGCCAGGCCGGCGCAGGCCAGGCCCGGCGCGAACAGATCCGGCGTGGTGGCGCACCACACCACGCTGCCCCCAAGCCGCGCGAGAATGCCGGCGGTGAACAGCGCCGCCGCCGCCGCCGGCACCGCATCCGGGCCGCCGCCGCCCACTTCGTGCAGGGCGCCGCGCAGCAGACCTTTCTCCGGCAAATGCGAGTCGATCTCCGGCACGCCGAAGGGCAGAACATCGGTATGCCGCGCGGTGGGCCGCTCGATCAGGGCAATGCGGTGGCGCAGATCCTCGATTGAATGCATGTTCGCACTTTGTTCTGGTTTTTGGGCAAGGTCAAGTGACCTCAGCCAAAGACTCTGCTTCGGCCACATGCGCAAATGGTTCCAGTATCGCGAAATATTGAAATAGAACAACGATACGCAACCGCCGAGATTAAGCACAAGAAACTAATGCCTGTAACGGAGCGTTCCGTTTTCAGACTGCACGATATCATCCTGCGCATACGGATCATTTCAGCCTATTGGAGGATCATTTGACCAAATACATCCTGGCCAGCGCCGCCGCGCTCGCCCTGCTCAGCTCTACTGCCATGGCGCAGACCGCCACGGACACCACAACCACAAGCCAGACGACGGTCGTGCAACCGCCCGCGCCGCCGCCGCCGACACTGGTAACGCCACCCCCGCCGCCGGTGCCGGGCGAAGGCTCGATGGCCACGGAAAAGACGGTGACTGGCGTGGACGCTTACGGCAACAAGATCTATTCGAAATCCACCACGTATCGCGATAGCGAGGGCGTCGCCACCGACTCCCGCACGGTCAAGACGATCGTGCCGCCACCCCCGCCGCCCCCGGCCGTGAGCACCAGCAGCAGCAGCGTCACCACCACCACGGCCCCGGCGCCGAACTGAACCCAGGCGGAGAAAAAAACCATGTTTGCCACAGGAAAATCCCTGCGCCCGCTGCTGATGGCAGCAGCTTTGTGCGCCGCCTCCGCGCTTGCGGCGTGTGCCTCCGATGATGTGACCACCACCACGGAGCGCAACACGCGCAGCACCGTCGTTCCCGCCACACCGGTGACACCGGGCGTTGCCGAGACGACAACCACGACGACCCAGACGCAGGCCCCGGCGCAGTAGTCGGCACGCCCTACGAGAGGAAGGCCAGCGCTCACCCCTGGCTTTCCTCTCGTCACGCCGTCTCTTCCAGCCCGATATCGGCTTCTTCCGCACGCTTGCGGTCTGCCGCCAGATCCATATCCTGACACACCGCCAAATACACCAGCGCCGCCACCGGCAGCCCGATCACCATGGCAATATCCGCCCCGCCCAGCGCCCGTGCCACCGGGCCGGTGTAGATCCCCGTGCTGAAAAACGGAATCATGCACACAAACCCGGCCGCGTAAGCGGAAAGCCCGCGCCAGTTCCAGCGCCCATACATGCCGTTGCGGTTAAAAATTTCCCTTACCGAATAATGCCCCTTCCGCACCACGTAGAAATCCACCAGGTTTATCGCCGTCCATGGCGTGAACAGATACAGCAGAACCGCCAGCAGATCGCCGAAGCGGTTGACGAAATCGCCGGAGGAGAGAAGCGCCAGCGCGCTGGCAATGGCCGCGGAGAGCACAATGGTGCCCAGCCGCTTGGCAACCGTAAGCCGCAGCGGGTGGAAGGAATCCGCCACACTGAGAAACGTCAGCGACGCCCCATAAAGATTGAGGCTGGTGATCGTCACCAGCCCGCCCAGCGAAAACGCCAGCAGCACAACCCCGAAATGCGGCAGAATGGCGTTGCCATAGGCCAGCACGGCGCCCGCCACATCCAGATGCGGAAAGGCGGCGGCGGTGATCATGCCCACCAGCATCATCCAGGTGCCGCCGATCATCGCCCCCAGAAAAGTCCACCAGAACGCCGCGCGCACGCCCACATCCCGTGGCAGATAGCGCGAATAATCCGACACGTAGATGGACCAGCTGAGCTGATACGAGGCCGCCGCGAAGAACTGCGCCAGGAACGGCGTCGCCTTGAAGCCGGCGGGCACCGCGGGGCCGGCTGGCCCAAAATGCGGCAGGAACGGCGCGCCGATGGTGAAGATGGCCAGCGCCGCCAGCATCAGGCAGGCCAGCGTGCGCTGGGCGTAATGAATCCAGTCATACCCGATGCAGGCAATAACCACGGCGCAGAGCGTGAACAGGATAATGCCCAGCGTGGGCGGCAAGCCCGCCAGTTCGCCCAGGGATTGCCCGGCCAGCAACTGGTTGAAGGCATTGAAGCCGATATACGTCACCAGTGCCACAAACCACACCAGCAGCGCGCCCATGGCGCCGAATTGCGGGCGGGACTGGATCATCTGCGGCAGCCCAAGCTGCGGCCCCTGGGTGGAATGAAAGGCCATGAAGAAGGTGCCCAGCGCACTGCCCAGGATGATCGCCACCGCCGACCAGGCCAGGCCCAGGCCGCCGGCGATGCCGATCACCCCGCTGGCCAGGGTTGCCAGTTGCGCATCCCCGGTGAACCAGATGGGCCACAGATGCCAAACCTTGCCGTGGCGTTCGCGCAGGGGAATGTAGTCGATCGATCGGGTTTCGAGCAGTTTGCGGGCGGCCAAGAGCAGGGTCTTTCAGATGTCGCGGGCGTGGGGTGGATGTGATAGCGTAACCAGAGCGCCGGGCAGCACGGAAAACACGCCGTGCCGCGAAAATGCGCGGATTACCGCGCGGTGCTGGAAATCCTGGCACAAACACTGCATCCTGCGGCAGTGGGCGTGCCGGATAAAGTGAGCAGAGGATCGCATATGCGGGATCAGCGGACACGGGAGGCAACTGGGCGCGAAGGCGGGGGTCGAGAAGGCGGGGGGCGAGCTGTGGCGGCCGGGCCAGCCAGGCTTTCCGTGGGCTTTGTGCTGGCGCAGAATTTCACGCTCTCCGCCTTCTCCCTGTTCATCGACCAGTTGCGCCTGGCCGGCGATGAGGGCGATCGAAGCCGCCAGATCCTGTGCCACTGGTCGGTGATGACGCGGCGGCAGGCGCCGGTAAAGGCAAGCTGCGGCGTGCAGATTTCCCCCACCAGCGATTTCATCCCGCCCGCCCAGTTCGACTATATCGTGGTGGTGGGCGGGCTGCTGCATGCCGGCCCGCAACTGGATGAGGCGAGCATCGCCTATCTGAAGACCGCGGCGCAGCAGGGCGTGGCGCTGGTCGGCTTGTGCACGGGCAGTTTCATCCTGGCGCGCGCGGGGCTGATGAAAGGCCGCAAATGCTGCGTCAGTTGGTATCACAGCCAGGATTTTGCCGAGGAATTCCCTGATCTGGAACCGGTGGCCGATCGGCTGTTCGTGGCGGACGGGGATAGAATTACCTGCGCCGGCGGAGGCGGCACGGCGGACCTGGCAACGTTCCTGATCGAGCGGCACGTTGGCCGTTCCGTGGCGCAGAAAAGCCGCCATGTGCTGATGCTGGATCGCGCCCGCGCCGGCAGCGATGCGCAGCCGCATCCGCCGATGGTGGAAGGCGTGGTGGATGAACGTGTGCGCCGTGCGATGCTGATGATGGAGCAGAACATGACCGATCCTCTGCCGATCAGCGAAATTGCGGCGCGTCTGAAACTCTCCACGCGGCAACTGGAGCGGCTGTTCCTCTCCGTGGTCGGCACGCGGCCCACGGAATTCTACCGCTCTCTGCGCCTGCGCTATGCCCGCTGGCTGCTGGACAATACCAATCGCCAGGTAACGGATATCGCCATGGACGCCGGATTTTCCGATTGCGCCCATTTCTCCCGCCACTTCAAGGCCACGCACGGCTTCGCCCCCAGCGAACAGCGCGGCGCCCGCCGCGCCACGGACCTCGCCGGCCTCCGGGTCTTCGGCTAGGAGCACCTTTCAAAACCTGCCCTGGCGGCCACCTGGCGCCCGTTTTTTGCGCTCCGGTGCTCACGGCCCCAAAAGGCCGCTCCGCTCCGGTGCTCAAAAACGAACGCCATTTGACTCGCCATGCCAGGTTTTGAAAGGCGCTCTAAAAATAATAAAGTCTTTTTGCTTCTTTTTCTTCAGAAAAAGAAGACTCTTCCGTCTTGAGAAGAAACGAAAAAGTTTAACCACAACGGCGCAAATTCACGAAGTCCATCACAAAGAATATCCCCGAAGTTACAGCAACGCGCGTAGAGTTTTGACATCCCCAGACCCCGTCATTGCGAGAAGCGGCGAAATCCAGAGCCACACACGCTGCACGCTTGCCATGTGGCACGGGATCGCCTCCCAGTTGGGATTACAGGTCCCTTTGTGCCTTCTTCGTGCCTTGGCGCCTTCGTGGTTCAGTCTTTCTTCCCGCGCGCGCCCAGCTTCAGCGTTGCGACACGTCCCACCTCGGATTGATATAATACGGCGCGTTGGACGCCGGCAGCAACGGCAGCCCCCGGATCATATCAGCAGCCCTCTCTGCCAGCATGATCGTCGGCGCATTCAGATTCCCGTTCGTGATCGCCGGCATGATCGAAGCATCCACCACCCGCAAACCGTCAATCCCAATCACCCGCGTATCCGGCGCCACAACGCTGCCGGGATCGGCCGGATCGCCCATCTTGCAGGTGCCGCAGGGATGATACGCGCTCTCCACCTTCTCGCGGATAAAATCGTCGATCGCCCCATCGCTCTCCACCCCGGCCCCCGGCTGGATTTCCCGGCCGCGATAGGGGGCAAAAGCCGGCTGCGCGAAAATCTCCCGCGTCAGCCGCACGCAGGCCCGCATGTCCCGCCAATCATCCGCGTGGGACATGTAATTGAACAGGATTTTGGGCGCTTCCAGCGGATCGGCGGAAGCCAGCCGCACATGGCCCCGGCTCTTGGACCGCATCGGCCCGACATGGGCCTGGATACCATGTTCGGTGGCCAGCGTGTTGCCGTCATAGGAAACGGCGAGCGGCAGAAAATGATATTGGATGTCGGGGTATTGCTCCCCGGCGCGGCTGCGGATGAAGCCGCAGGACTCGAAATGGTTCGTGGCGCCCAGCCCATCATGGCGCAGCAGCCAGCGCAGACCGATCATCCCCTTGGCAAGCAGGCTCTGCGCCGAATACAGCGTGATCGGCTGCGTGCAGCCCTGCTGGAAATAGAATTCCAGATGATCCTGCAGATTTTCCCCCACGCCCGGCAGATCATGAACCACGTCTATGCCATGCTGGCGAAGCTCCTCGGCCGGGCCCACGCCGGAAAGTTTCAGGATCTGCGGCGTGTTGATCGATCCGCCGCACAGGATCACCTCCCGCCGCGCCGCCACACGGTGCGCCGCACCGCCGCGCGTATACTCTACGCCAGTCGCCCGGCGGCCTTCGAATAGAACGCGGGAAACCGCCACATCCGTGCGCACGGCGAGAGTCTTGCGGGCCATGGCGGGTTTGAGGTAGGCGCGGGCGGCGCTGCAACGGCGCCCGCCCTGCACCGTCATGTCCATCCGGCCAAAACCTTCCTGCTGATATCCGTTCACATCATCGGTGCGCGGATAGCCAGCCTGCGCGGCGGCATCGATGAAGGCGCCATAAAGTGGATTTCGCAGTTCGCCGTAACTGGTATGCAACGGCCCCTCGCTGCCACGATACGCGTCCCCACCGTCGGCGCGCGTTTCCGCACGCCGGAAATACGGCAGCACGTGGCGATACCCCCAGCCGGCTGCTCCCAGCACCTCCCAGTTTTCGAAATCCAGCGCGTTCCCGCGGATATACACCAGGCCGTTGATGGAGGAGGATCCGCCCAAAACCTTCCCCCGCGGGCAGTTGATCCGGCGGTTGTTCAGGTTCGGTTCCGGTTCACTCTCATAGCCCCAATTGTAGCGCTTCATGTTCATGGGAATCGAAAGCGCGCTGGGCATCTGGATGAACACGGAGGAATCCGAACCCCCACGCTCCAGCACAAGAACCGTGCTTGTGCCATCCTCCGTGAGGCGATCGGCGAGAACGCAGCCGGCAGAACCGGCGCCGACAATGATGTAATCAAAACTCTCGCCGGTGGCCGGCATGCTACTCTCCGTGAACGCAAAGACGGCAAGGGGATAAGAGCGGGATAGAGAAAAACCACGTGACATGGCCGTGCGGCGGGCTATTGATTAGCACCGAGAGTTCCCATCCCGAAAGGCCCGCTGATGCGTCTTTTGTCTGTCATGGTGGCGGCACTGTCCGCATGGATGATGGCGCTGGCACCGGCGCAGGCGGCCGATCCGCCGGCATGCCAACAGGTGCGTCTGGCCGATATCGGATGGACCGATATCACCGCCACAACGGCAATCGCCTCGCGCATCCTCCAAGGCCTGGGCTATGAGCCGAAGACTCAGCAGCTTTCCATGCCCGTCACCTTCGTATCCATGAAGAACAAGGATATCGACGTGTTTCTCGGCAACTGGATGCCGATGGCGGCAGCCGATCGCGCGCCCTATGTCGCCTCCGGCGCCATCGATGTGGTGGATGCCAATCTGGTCGGCGCGCGCTACACCCTGGCCGTGCCGCAAGCCACGTACGATGCGGGGCTGCACAGTTTTGCCGATATCGCGAAATTCCAGGATCAGCTCTACGGCAAGATCTATGGCATTGAGCCGGGCAACGACGGCAACCGTGTTATCCTGAACATGATAAAGGACAATAAATTCGGCCTGGGCGAATTCGATCTGGTGGAATCCAGTGAACAGGGCATGCTGGCCCAACTGGACCGCGCAATCCGGCGCCACAAGATGATCGTGTTCCTGGGATGGGAGCCGCATCCGATGAACGTGAAATACGCCATCAAATATCTGGACGATCCCACCAACAGTTTCGGCCCGGATGACGGCGGTGCCACCGTCTATACCACCGTGCGAGGCGGCTATCTGACCGCATGCCCCAATATCGGCCGCTTCCTCAAGCAGTTGCACTTCACGCTGAAACTGGAGGATGGCGTGATGAACGCCATCCTCAACGAGGGGCAAGAGCCGCAGCAGGCAGCGGAGGCGTGGCTGAAGGCAAACCCGCAAACCTGGTCCGCCTGGCTCGCGGGGGTCACAACTTTCGATGGCAAGCCGGGGATGGAGGCGGTGAAGGCGAGTTTGGGAAACACATGACAGAAAGACTGTTCTTTTTTGAAAAAAAGAACCAAAAAACTTTTACCCCTCCGCCTTCCCCACGACCCGACGCGGTCGGGTTGACGCGTACCTGAACGAACAAAAGTTTTTTGGTTCTTTTTTTCAAAAAAGAACATTCTTTCTTGGGGGTTTAATGGATACCTGGCTCATTCACCACAAAATCCCCCTTGGCAAATGGCTGAGCGGCGGCGTCGATTTCGCCACCACCTACGGCCAGGGATTTTTCGATTTCGTCTCGCTCGTTCTTGGCGGTATGATCGATGGGCTCACTTACGCGCTGCTGATCCCGCCCGCCTGGCTGCTGATCGTGGTTTTCGCAGGCGGGGCCTATGCACTGCATCGCTCCATCGGGCTATGCGCCTTCATCGTGCTCGGGCTGCTGCTGGTGGTCAACCTCGGCTATTGGCAGGCGCTGATCCAGACATTGTCTTTGGTATTTTCGGCCACGTTCTTCTGCATCGTCATCGGCGTGCCGCTGGGCATAGCGGCGGCGCATCGCCCGGTGATGTATCAGGTCATGCGCCCGGTTCTGGACCTGATGCAGACGATACCCACCTTCGTCTACCTGATCCCAACCCTCGTGCTGTTCGGCCTGGGTGCGGTGCCGGGGCTGATTTCCACGGTGATCTTTTCGATCCCGGCGCCGATCCGGCTGACGCATCTCGGCGTCACCTCCGTGCCGGTGGCGTTGCGCGAAGCGGGCGAAGCCTTTGGCGCCACCAAGGCGCAATTACTGTGGAAGGTGGAACTGCCCTATGCCCTGCCGACAATCATGGCCGGCATCACGCAATGCATCATGCTGAGCCTTTCCATGGTGGTCATCGCCGCATTGGTGGGCGCGGATGGATTGGGGAAACCCGTCATTCGCGCGCTGAACACGGTGAATGTGTCCATGGGGTTCGAAGCCGGGCTGGCGATCGTCGTGCTGGCGATCATTCTTGATCGCGTCTGCAAGCGGCCGGAGCGCAGCTGATGCCGGCGGTCGAATTCAAAAAGGTGGATATCGTCTTCGGCCGCAAGCGGGATGCGGCCATCGCGATGATCGATGCCGGCGCCACGCGTGACGAGATCCTCGCCAAAACCGGCTGCGTGCTCGGTGCTGCGGGGGTAAACCTCACCGTGGAGCGCGGCGAGATTTGCGTGCTGATGGGGTTGTCGGGATCGGGCAAATCCACGGTGCTGCGCGCGATCAACCGGCTGAACCAGGTGGCGCGCGGCGCGGTGCTGGTGGAACATGCCGGCGGGCGCGTGGATGTTTCCACCTGCGCGCCGTCCATGCTGCGGGAATTGCGCATGCGTACGGTTGCCACCGTGTTCCAGCAATTCGCGTTACTGCCGTGGCGCACGGTGCGGGAGAATGTGGAATTCGGTCTGGAACTCCGCGGCACCGCCCGCGCGGAGCGCCGGCGCATCGTGGATGAGAAACTCGCAATGGTCGGGCTTTCCGCCTGGGCCGAAAAACACGCGCATCAGCTCTCGGGCGGCATGCAGCAACGTGTGGGTCTGGCGCGCGCGTTCGCGACAGATGCTGATATCCTGCTGATGGATGAGCCGTTCTCCGCGCTCGATCCCCTGATCCGCGACAAATTGCAGGACGAGCTGCTGGATCTTCAGGCGCGCCTGCGCAAAACCATTGTCTTCGTCAGCCACGATCTGGATGAGGCAATGAAGCTGGGCAACCGGATCGCCATCATGGAAGGCGGCCGCGTGGTACAGTTCGGCACGCCGGAGGATATTCTGCTGCGGCCCGCGGATGCCTATGTGGCGGAATTCGTCAAGCACATGAACCCGCTGAACGTGCTGCGCGGCGGCGCGGTGATGCGGCCTTTCGCCAGCCTGGCGCGGGACGGCAGCGCGGTGCTGCTGGACGGTGCGGGCCGGGTGAGGCTGGAACTGGATGCCGATGGAAAGCCCGTTCGGGTGCTGATGGAGAATGGGAACACCGCCTCATGCGCCGCGGCGGATGGCACCGCGCCGGTGGGCCGGGACGATGTCGTCATGGGTCCGGTGGAGATGAATTTGCGCGCGGCGATCGCGCTAAAGCGGCAGACGATGCACCCGATCGTATTGGTGGATCAGTTGGGGCGGATGGCGGGGTTGTGCGGGGATGAGGAGATATATTTGGCGTTGCTGCGGCGGGGGCGAGGATAGAAGTAAGAAAGCACTTCTTTTTTGAAAAAAAGAAGCAAAAAACTTTTGTCTATTGGCGGACGTGGCCCGGAGAGACGCGCGCCATAGGTAGAAGTTTTTTGCTTCTTTTTTTCAAAAAAGAAGACCTTTCTTAGAACTTATACGTCACCTGCCCCCCAAACGTCCGCGGCAACCCCCGCTGCGCATACGAGAACCCCAGGGTCGAATCCGTATTGAAGATCGAGGTAAAATACTCCCTGTCAAAGATGTTCTGCATCCAGAAGGAGACCGCGGTGTTGCCCGATTTATTCTCTGCGGTCAGCCGCAGATTCCACACTGTGTAGAATTTCTGCTCGCCGGGAATGCTGTCGAACGCGTCGTAGTATTGTTTGGTCACCCCGTTGCCGTCCACATGGAAATTCAGGCGGCCCTGCTCGGTTTCCAGCACTTTCCAGTCAGCCGAGGTGGTGAATGACCATTTCGGCGTTTCCTCCACGGTATTGCCGGCCACGCTCACGCCGCCGACAATGCCTTCGCGGTACACCGCGTATGTGTAGCCGCCGCCGAACCGCAGCAGCACATCCGGGATCGGCCGCGCCTGCATATCAAGTTCAAAACCTTCGGAATTGATCTTGGGCAGATTGTATTCTTCCGAAAGCCCCGTGTTCTCGTTCAGCGTCGCGAATTGCTGATTGTAGTAAATGTAGTAGAAGGCGCTGGCGTTCACCTGCAAGCGGTGATCCAGGAACTGGTTCTTGGACCCCACCTCGTAATCGATCAGCGTTTCCGGCGCCACCGCGTTGATCGCCTTGGTACCGAAGGTAGCTGCGCCATTATAGGCGCTGCCACGGAAGCCCTGGCTCCAGGAGGCATAAACCATGTTGTCGGGCGTGATCTTGTAGTTCACGTCCACCTTCCCGCTCCATTTATGATCGGTCTGGGTTTGCGTGGGCGCGCCGTTGCCGGGGCTGAGCGTGCCGCCGCCCAGCGGCAAGGCGGGGTCGGGATAGGCCAGCGCTCCGGGCACAAAATAGATTTCGGGCACGAGCTCACCGGTGGCGGGGTCGATATAGGAAAGGCCGCCATTGTAGTGCTGAACGCTGACATTATCGTCGGTGTAGCGGGCGCCCGCTTCAACCTGGAGCTTTTCGGTGATGTTGTAGCTGTTATGGAAATACACGGCGTGATCGGTGCGCGTCTGGTTGAACTGGGTGCGCAAATCGCATGTCCAGAACGCGGTGATCAGGCAGATATTGTAGCTGGTGCCGCCTTCGCTGACGATAGCCGGCTGGTAGCCGGTCCATAACGTGTCCACGCGCTGAAACAACGATTCGCTGTCGAACAACCCGCCGAGGATGAAATTGTAAGGCCCGTCCAGCGTGGAGGTGAACCGCGCCTCCTGCGATACGGAGTGCACCTTGGAAAAATACTCTGCCTCGTCGACACTTACTTCGGTGCCGTCATCGTCTTCCCGTGTGTTCCATTCGCCCTGATCGTAGGCGGTAATGGAGGTGAATTTCACCCAGTCGGTCAGGTGGTAATCCCATTGGAAATTGACGCTGTGATTGGTCATCAGGCGGTCATGCACGTCTTCCGATGAACTGTCGAAGAAGCCCAGGCCACCGCGCGTATAGCCTGAGGGGCCGTAGAGATTAGAGGGAATCCCGTAATAGGCGAGGGAGCCGGCGGGAATGCCGATGCCGGCGGGCGGGATGTCCTTCGGATAAACGCCGTAATTCACCGGGTCCGAGGTAAAGTAGTTCACCCGCAGGATGGCACTGAAATCCGCGTTCGGCGTGTAGAGCATGCTGAAGCGCCCGCCGAAGTCGTTCACGCCGGCGAGATTGCCGCCATAGGGCGCATCGGGTTCGGCATTATGAATGTAGCCGGCAACCGAGGTGTAGGTGAAGGCCGCACGGATGGCCAGAATGTCCTTGATCACAGGGATGTTGACGGCGCCGTTGGTTTCGTAGCGGCCGTAATTGCCCACGCCCGCGGTGAGGTAGCCGCTATAGGCATCAAGCGTCGGCTTGATGGAGCTGATATTCACCGAACCGCCGGTCGCGTTGCGGCCTTGCAGCGTGCCCTGTGGGCCGCGCTCGATCTCGATCTGATCCACATCGAACAGCGCCATGCCTGTCAGAGCGCCGACACTCTTGTAGTCACCATCGACATAGAGCGCGATCGGGCTGGACTGGCTGGGCTGGAAATCGGTTTCCGTGACGCCGCGGATGGAGAATTGCGGCTCTTCAGGGCCGAACGGCAGCACCATTTCCACGTTGGGGATCTTGGTGCCTAGATCATCGATATTGATGATGTTCTGGGCCTTGATATCCTTGCCGCCGAGCACGGCCACCGAGATCGGCACGTTTTGCAGGCGTTGCACGCGCTTTTGCGAGGTAACAACCACTTCTTCCAGCTTGCCGGTGCTGGTGGTTGTGGTCGTTGTGGCCGCGGGCTGATCGGCCATCGCCGCGTGCGGCGGGGCGGCAACAACCATCGTTACGGCCAGCAGCGTGGTTTGCGGCAGGCGCTCACGCAGACGGGTCTTTGGCGAGATCTGGGCGGTGGAAACGATCATGGCCCCCCCCGGGGTAAGGATTGGGAACTGGCGGCGGAGGGAGCGTATGGACGTTACGTAACGGTTGGCTTGAACGAATGCGTCATGTGCCCGTTGCATACACGGCATGCGAAGGGAAGGAAGAGTGTTCTTTTTTGAAAAAAAGAACCAAAAAACTTTTACTCATGGGTGTGCGCTGCCGGCGCGGTCCGCGACAGCACACATAAAAGTCTTTTGCTTCTTTTCTTCAGAAAAGAAGACCTTTCTTTTCAGCCGGCGCGCGGCCGGGCAAAAACCCGTTCCAGCAGCGGCCGGAAATGCGCCAGCGGCAGCGTTTCATAGTCCGGGTCGAACGACGCCTGGTCCCAGTTTTCGCAGAAATCCGCGCAGGATTGGAACCATTCATGGCCGCGCAGCGCCTCGCGCACATGGCGGTCGCCGCCCATGTGGTGGGCGTAATAGTATTTTTGGAACGTGCCGTGGTGTTCCACAATCCAGGTCACCTGCGGGCGCACATAGGGGCGGATGATTTCGGCGGCGTAGGCGGCGTGGTTGTAAGGCGCCAGTTCGTCGCCCAAATCGTGCAGCAGGGCTGCGGCGATCATTTCTTCGTCGGCGCCATCCCGCTCGGCACGGGTGGCGGTTTGCAGGGAATGCGTCAGGCGGGTGACGAGATAGCCCTCCAGGGATCCATCCAGCGCCATCAAGGCGCGCTCCAGCCGGCCAGGCAGGCCGGCGGCGTAGTGCCGCTCCAACACGTCCAGCATCCGGTATTCCGCCTCGGTGCCGTATTTCATCTGGCGGAAGGAAACCTGGTTCATCCGAGCCTCCGGTGCAAAACGCGGTACTGGCTGCGCGGGCCGTCCGAATCGATGTAGCAGCCCTGTAAATGGCGGTGGCCGGTGCTGGGATCGAACCCGGTGCGCCCATGCAGCAGGCGGCGATTGTCGAACATCATCAACTGCCCGTCCATCAGGCGGAAGCGGCGCTCGAATTCCTCGCCGCGCAGCATCCGGTCCAGCAACCGGCGGGCGGCGTAGAAGGCGGAGAGCTCGTCCGGCGGCAGCAGCGGCGGCAAATCCAGCCGCGGGCTGTAGTTGATGGCGGCGAACGTGCCCGCCGGATCGAGCTCGATCAGCGGGGCGCGGGCAACAAGCTCGGTGCCCGTATCGATATAGCGAAAGCCGACCATGGTGGTGGTCAGGCGGCGATAGGCATCCGGATGCTCAACCCGCAGCGCTTCGGATACCGCCAGCCCGTCCACCAGCGTGGAAAGCCCGCCCTCCGTGCCGTTGATCAGGCAGTGCAGCAACTGGATGCCGGGCACCGGGTGGCGATAGGGATTGTCCGTGTGCGGATCGAGCGAGAGCGAGGTGTAGGCCAGATCGATGGCTACCGGCTCGGAGCGCACATCGAACATCACGCCGAAATTGGTATCACGCGGAAAGCCGAAGCGGCGGCCAACCTCCAGCACGGCGCCATGCGTGCTGGGCACGCTGTCGATCAGAACGTAGCCGTGGGTGAGGTAGGTGGTGAGCAAAGCGAGCTGCACCGCTTCGTCGCCGCAATCGGGCCAGGCGAAGGTTTCGGGTTCAGCGTTGTCGCGCTTCCAGGGGCGGGGGGTGGGCAGGTAGGTGCCGGCGATGCCGTGCAGTTCTCGCAGCAGATCGGCTTCGGTGAAGCGGCAACTGAGGCCATCGCTGAAGCTCAGATCGAACTGGCCGGGCGCCGGGCTTTCGATCGCGGTGACGCTCAGGTCGGGGTCGAGGTCGTTGGGGTTGAACAGGCGCTGTTCGGTGCGGGCATCCAGCGCCTCGGGGTGGCGGGCGCGTTCGCGCAGCCAGATCGGATGGATGGGGTGCGTGCCCTGGTTGCCTTCCAGCACCAGGGTGGCGCGATCGGGGGCGATGGCGATGTGATGCATGGTCAGGCGGCGTCCACTGCGGCGGGGGCGGGTTCACCGAAGCCGATGATGCCCTTGATTTCGGTAAAATCGTCAAACCCGAAGGCGCCGCATTCCCGGCCGTTGCCGGATTGCTTGTAGCCGCCGAAGGGGGCGTTGAGGTCAAGCGCCGGGTCGTTCACGGAAATGGCGCCGGCGCGGATGGCGCGGGCGACATGGCGGGCCTGGGTGAGGTCGGCGCCATGAATGTAGGCGGCCAGGCCGTAGGGCGTGTCGTTACCCATGCGGATCGCGTCCTCCACCGTGTCGTAGGGGATGATGGTGACGACGGGGCCGAAAATCTCCTCGCGGGCGATTTCCATGTCCAGCGCGACGTCCGCGAAGATGGTGGGCTGCACGTAGTAGCCGGCTGCGCAATGGTCCGGCCGGCCGGGGCCGCCGGTGATGAGGGTGGCGCCCCCATCGAGGCCGGCGCGGATCAGGCGCTGCACGTGGGTCCATTGGCGATGGCTGATCAGGGGGCCCATGGTGGTGCCGGGCGCGTCCGGCGGGCCGACGCGGACGGCGCGGGCGGCTTCGCGGGCGAGTTCGGCGGCCTCGCCGGCGCGGGCGCGGGGCACGAGGAGGCGCGTGGGGGAGTCGCAGGATTGGCCGCTATTGGCGAAGACGGTGCCGGTGCAACTGGCGACGGCCTTGGGCAGATCGGCATCCGGCAGCACGATGAAGGGGGATTTGCCGCCCAGTTCCTGCAGCACGCGTTTTACGCCGGGGGCGGCGGCGTGCGCCACATCGATGCCGGCGCGGGTGGATCCGGTGAAGCTGACGAGATCGATCTCCGGGTGGGCGGCGAGCGCGCGGCCGGCGGTGGGGCCTTCGCCCTGGATGAGGTTGAACACGCCAGGGGGTGTGCCGGCCTCGTGCAGGATTTCGGCGAAGATGGCGGCGTTGACGGGGGTGAGCTCGCTGGGCTTGAGCACCATGGTACAGCCGGTGGCGAGCGCGGGGGCGATTTTCACCACAATCTGGTTCAGCGGCCAGTTCCAGGGCGTGATCAGCGCGCACACGCCGGCGGGTTCGCGCACGATGCGGGTGGTGCCGATGCTGTGCTCGAAGGCGAAGGTTTCGAGGATGTCCGCGGCTTTTTGCAGGTGGGCGAGGCCGATCCAGACTTGCGGGTTTTCGGCGAAGGCGCGGGGGGCGCCGAGTTCGCGCATCACCGCCGCGGTGAGGTCCGGCATGCGGCGTGTGTAGATGGCGATGATGCGGCGGAGCAGGGCCAGGCGTTCGGCGCGGGATGTGGCGGCATAGGCGGGGAAGGCGGCGCGGGCGGCCTGCACGGCGCGATCGACGTCGGCGTCCTCCGCCAGGGCGACTTCGGCGAAGGGGGTTTCGGTTGCGGGGTCGATCACATCCCGCCGGGTGGTGGAGAGGGGGGTGACCCAGGCGCCGTCGATGTAGAAGAGGGTTGTGTCGGTCATGGTTTCATCTGTGCTGAAGGGGGCGCGGGGCGCGTGAAGGATTGCGACATGGCGTTGATGGGATGCGCCAAAAGGAAGGTCTTCTTTTTTGAAAAAAAGAAGCAAAAAACTTTTTACTTATGGTGCGCGACTCTCCTGGCCACGTACGCCAACGGATAAAAGTTTTTTGCTTCTTTTTTTCAAAAAAGAAGGCCTTTCTTCCTCTCTTTGTGTGAGCCCATACGGTTCCACCAACGCCCACACATGCGCCGGCACCATGTTCTTGATCCGGTTCGGGTATTCGCGCCGCAGGTGCAGCACGGTTTCCACCGCTTTCATTTCCACCCGGGCGCGGGCGAATTCCAGGCCGCGGGGGCCGATGCGGGGCATGAGCCAGGCGACGATGGGGCGCACCCAGTTGGGCATGGCGCGGAGGGGGAGGCCGCCGGCGGCGCGTTCCACGTTTTTGAGGAAGCCGGCGACGGGGCTGTAGCGTTTGCCGGCGCTGGTGAGCGGGCTGGTGCGGAGTTCGGCGCCGAGCAGGTTGAGCAGTTCCTCGCCGCGTTCGTTGCGGACGATGATCCATTGTTCGCCGGTGCCGGCCATGTAGCCGATGGTGATGTCGGCCAGCACATTGGTGTAATCGACGCAGGTGCGGCAGGTGAGGGGGAAGAAGTCGGGCGGGAGTTTGGAGAGCGGGAGTTGCAGGAAGGGGATGGCTTTGCTGCGGCCATCGGTGAAGCGGAGTTCCACGTGGTAGTCGGCGCGGAATTCCAGGTAGGTGATCGTTTCCGGATTTTTGGAGATCAGGGCGAGGAATTCGTGAAAACGTTCGGTGGTGGTGTTGTCGGAGCAGGGGGTGCCGATGACATAGAGGCGATCGAAGCCGAGGGATTTTTCCAGGGCGCGCAGGGCGTAGATTTGGCAGGGGATGCCGATGACGGCGAGGCGTTTGAAGCCCCGCGCGCGCGCCGGTTCCAGCAGAGCGAGCAGGGGGGCGTAGCCCATGCGCATGCCGCGGCAGGATTCCAGTTCGGCGGCGGTGGTGACGAGAACGGGCATGGGGCGCCATTTGTCGGCGGGGTCCGGGGCCATGGTGAGCACCGCGTCCACCTGGCCGCCTTGTAGCAGTTTTTGGGCGATGCGGGTGGTGATGCCGGTCCATTGGGCGCCGGGCGAGGGTGGGGTGAGGGCGGCGCGGGCCATGTGGCGCATGGGGCCGAAGAAGCGTTCGTCCGGGCGGGCGGGGTCGCGGGGGCGGCCGTGCACCTGGGTTTCGAGGCCCGGGTAGTCGGGTTGGATGAACTGGCAGGCGGTGCCGCAGCGGGCGGGGGTGGCGGTGCGGGAGATGCCGCAATCGGTGCAGAGGGTTCGGGGGGCTGCTGGGTGGGCGGCGGCGGGATCAGGCGGCAGCGCGGTGGGCATGGACAAAATTTTCCCAGTGTTCGGCGGCGTTTGCCCAGGTGTTGCCTTGCCGTGTGGCGAGGCAGGCGTGGTGCAGGCGGGACCAGAGTGCATCATCGGTTAGCACCTGGGCGGTGCGGGTGGCCATTTCGCGCCAGGTTTCGCAGATAAAGCCGGTTTGGCCGTGGATGACACGTTCCTTCAGCGATCCGATGCCGCGGGTGATGACGGGCACGCCCATGGCGATGGCTTCGGCGGCGGCGAGGCAAAAGGTTTCGGATTTGTGGCCGGGGGCGAGCAGGGCGCGGGCGCCGCGCAGGGCATCCAGCACGCGATCATTGCCGATGCGGGCGCGCACGCTGATGGATTGGGTGGGTGTGGCGAGGCCGGCGTAGCCGGGGACATCCTGGGCGGCGATGTAGGCGGTGAGGTGGGCGCCCTGGATGAGGGGGGCGGCGCTGGCCCACATGCGGATGACATCGCGCAGGCCGCGATAGGCCTGGCTGGTGAACAGGGCGATCGGGTCGGGGGTGGTTTGCGCTGGCTGGGCGGCGAGCACGTGCGGGGGCAGGCCGTAGGGGATGGTGGCGCGGGCGCGGAAGGGGAGAATTCGGGGGGCGAGGCGTGCCTGTTCCTGGCCGATGAAGATGGCGGCGGGGCGGTGGTGGCGCAAAGCGGGCATGCGGCCTTTGCGCCATTCGCGGAGGAACTCGACCTCGTTGTGGAACCAGATGACGGGCAGGCCGGGGGTGGGGGGGAGGAGGGCGGCGTCGTTGATGGCGACGGTGATGTCGGCTGGGGGGATGGGGCCGGGGGGTGCCA
>Ga0209208_10000026_pt1 | contig 144195 bp, 83 predicted proteins | sample S1TSphfallax_3_FD_187694 | JGI IMG/M metagenome (GOLD analysis project Ga0209208, IMG submission 187694) | Host-associated microbial communities from peat moss isolated from Minnesota, USA - S1T2_Fd - Sphagnum fallax MG (SPAdes) (version 2) | ecosystem: Host-associated > Plants > Peat moss >... | reverse complement strand
TTCAGGACATGGTTTTCAAGACTTGGGATCTCAACTTTGGGGCCTGGATTTTCACACTCGCGGTTTCCAAGACCGAAACCTGAAAACTTTTAGGACGTGATTTTCAGGATGTGGGATCTCAATTTTGAGACCTGGATTTCACACAGGGGGCTTCACAGTGGCCTTCGGCCATGGGCACCCACTAGTAGATTATAAAACTCCTATCAGCATTGCCAAAATTGCTTCTGCCGGCAAGTTGTGATGCGAGTAAAATCCCGCAATCAAATTAATAAACCTGCTGGGACGTGCAAATGGATAATATTTTAGCCCCTCACATTGCACTGGTAGCTTATTTTTAGGAATTTCCTTATGTAGCCCATCCATAGGGAGATGTCGGAAAAATGGTGATCATCCATCCCTAGGAAGATTTGTCTATAATTCAGATGTGGAGTACAAATCTTTAATTAACCTTCAATATTCACAGAAGATGTAAAATCGGCCAAAGAAATTGATTGCAGTCAGTACACAAAGTACTGCTGCGAATATTTCCCCCAGTCTGCCCTTTGCCCCGTTTGCTTGTGCCTTGTGTTACCTAATCATATTTGAGGTCCATAACATGCATGTTTCGGACATGTTATGAGTATTAGGGGTATGTAACATGTCCTGGGGCATGTTAGGTCACAGGTGCCGTTTGGAACATCCGTAACATGGAAGGTTATACGTGCAAAATGTGCCTGGGTATTACCCAATTTGTTTAAGAAAATATGAATGGGGCAAAGAGCAGAGTGAGGGAAAAAATCACAGCAGTATTCTTGTAACGACTGCAATCAATTTCTTTGGCTGATTTAACATTTTCCAATATTCACAGGGCTACACACTGAAAACAAAATATAAAAATCTGGTAATTTTTACTATTTTTTTTTCTCACTTCTGGAAAGTTCTGGTGATGGATAACCCTCCGAAATCACTTCGTCTTCTAGCTTTTTATTTCTTATTTCGCTTTTTGGCGATTGTTTTTCAGTAAAAGAAAAGATTGTACTACTATTAGCAATCTGGAGGGGCGTGCAAATGGATGACATTTCAGCCGCTTACTTTGCAGAACTCGGTTGTGCTGGTCCCATACTACCCTACTTACAATAAATAGTTAATGCCTCAACTACATTAACAACCTGGATGCGTGTGCAAATGGATGAAATTTCAGCGCTGCCTACGACCCACGCTAAATAATTGGATATGCCCCAACTAAATTAACAACCTGAAGGCAAGTGTAAATGGATGACATTTCAGCTTGTGTGTGTACATATAGTTGATAATAGGTAGCTGTTGCACTTGGCCCCTTTGCAACTTGCTTCTTGTTTTTGTTGGGCTCGGACTATTATCCAGTTTCACACTGGTTGGGCAATGTTTGAGATTATTTGCATTGAATTTTAAGGTTTCACATTTGCAGGTTTCGTCTTTTTTGTTGAGGTTTTTCCACGCAGTCAAGAGGGGGGTTTTTTTTTCAACTTTAGATTTTTGTTTTTAAGAGTTATGGTGGTTGCGGAGGAGGGCGTTTAGTGTTTTGGTGTGGTCTACTGAAGCAGAGGTATTTGTCTTGCTAGACAAAATGATCACTATCTTTCTGCTATTGTAGTTTCCATTTGAGCTTTTTTCAAGGAATTTGGAGTTCCTATTTGCCTTAAGCAAAGCTGTTGTTGCTTCTTCAGTTTCTCTCGTACCATCTAGTACTACCTTTGAGAACAGGGGGTTAGAGTACCTGTTGTTACTTCAAAAACCTTATTGTAGCATGTCTCCAATTTGTGCAAATTCAAGTGGATTTTTAAAAATATTGGGGCAGATAATGCTTATGGTATAGCCATATTTGCAAATTGTAGAAACTTTCAGTGTTTAGTTTGGTTCATAGTTGTGCTTTCACTATGGAAGATTGCACATGTATGTTGCAAGCTTAGGAACTTTCTTGGATTTATAAATGCATGTGTTCATTTCCTTTACAAGGTGATTTTTTTTCTTCACATAGATCAAAGAACCTTGACAATTTTGAGTTTACTTATGGGGCTTTTTAGATATCAAACACAACAAGAAAACAGTAAAACAACTTTCCTTGTAAAAACTATGTTTTGTACAATGATTTTTTTATTCTTTTGCTCTATATGTTGGCATTCCACAATTCCAAAACTTTTGTGTGAAACAATTAAATCACTAGTTTGTGACCATTTGAAACTTTTTGTCAGAAAATTCAGGTTTGAACAATATGTAGAATACATATTTGTAAACTTTGTCATGCACATTGTTTGGTTTGCCTTTATCCATGAATTGTGTTCGCAACAATTTGTGGTTGCTTTGGGAACAGAAGAAATGAAGTCCTAAGTAGTCAAAATCATCTAAGATGTCTGCGATGTTAGGGCTAATAAAAATCTTGTATTTTACATATCAAGTTTTATGGTACATGTTGCCGCTAGAAAAGAAAAAAATTATTGCACAATGAAAGGCATTCCAACAATCTTAATGATTTACTATGAACTCACTTTCAAGTGTAAATAATGATTTGTAGTTAATTGAAAATATGTGGTTCTCACATAGGACTTCAAGTTTATCCTGCAACTATTTACATTCATTTGAACAACACCAAACAATTGTTAGTTGTTAGTTCAAGAATGATGCAAAGTTGCAAGGTCATCACCACCACTAAGACCATGTTTGAAAAATTTAAGATATTACAACATATTAATTTGCATTAAGTACATGTGCTGAAGATGTTGTTTGTAGATCATTTCAATAATTCTCCTTTAAAAGATCAATGGATTTTCTAGTGATGCAATTCACAAGTTCAATTTCATTTACCAATAGATAAAAAACACATATTAAAACATGCACCTCAAGTTCAAATTTTGGATTGATAATAGGATACATATACATAATTAATAGGTTATATTATATCGACGTTCTACTTTCCACATGTTGCAAAAACCATTGAAGGACAACTCTTTTCAACAAAATGACATATCAATTGTCATGTGCAATTTGGAATATGAGAATTTTGAACAAAATGTCAATTACATAGGCATCTAGGGAAACTAATATGATTACCTTGTACGAATAATACAATGGTATATTCATTTCACCCATTCAAGCTACATTGCATAAAAGAACATGATTTGACTTAAGAGCTTTGGACAAGAAAAAATGGTACAACAAGGCATGAAATTCAATGTGCTCTAGGTCAATGTACCTCACTAGAGTGATAGCCCCTTTAAATGTCTTCAAGAAAAAATGTCATGCCCTTTTTCACAAGAAACACCTACATTATACCAATTCCATAAATCCTACATGTGTCAAACCAAAGCTTGTGAAAAAATGACAAATATTGTGATGATTCATACAATTACCATTGTATTCCACAAGGTAGTGTTTCGAACATACATTTCGATAAGTAAAGAAAATTCAAGAATTTTATTGCCATGAAATTTTGAGCAACTTCCATCAATTCTGGATCATTGTTTGATCCATCTTCAACAAACACACATCTTTGTCTGTTAATCTTTTCAAATCCTTCCTTATACATTGTAGTCCTTGTACTTCAATGAAATATTGTAGGTCTATTTTTTTCAAATCTTCATATTTCACTTGTAGCAACCAAAAAACCAATATAAAATGTTAAGAAACTCCAACAAATGAATACAAAAGTTGGTAAATGAAACCCTAAAAATTATCACAAATTTTTAATATCTTTGTCATACTTCTTGTAGTTCTCTCCATAATGATTGAGTTTTCAAATGTGGTTGAAATTGTGGCAACACCAAATATGTACAAAAATGCATTGTTAGACTTTGTCGACTTCCAACAAAATTCTTTTGTAAGAAATAAACTAACCAAATTGCATCCTTGTGGATGGAAGATGCTTCATGCATGCAACCCCATGCATTAAATTTGTTGCAAATTAGTCGTGCACACAAGAAGGAAAGTGCCATTTATAGAATCTGTAACAATTCCAAAGCAAGTTCGAAGTTGAGAAACAAATGGAGTGAAGTAGAATACTTGTGCACTTTATTTTAAAGATCTCATTTGAGATCTCAAATAAGGATAGGGTGACGTTTTCAAACCAATGAGGTTATTAATTTTGGTAGTTTGATTTTAAAAAAAATTTCAGTGAAATAACAATTAAAATGTGTAATTATTATTTATAGATAGGGTTCCAACAAATCTTTGTTCTTTCTCACAACCCTCACCAATTTAGGTCTTAAGATTTCATTTGAGATCCCAAATGAAGATAAGATGATGTGGCCTCACAAACTTCCAATATTTTTGGAAGGTTCTCAAGGCCTTCTCCTCAAATAGATACCCATGCTCTTAATAACCTTGCCCCTTCCATAAGAAATAAGATGAGCCTTTATGAGTGCACATTTAGCCATCTCATTGGTTGTATGCAAATTCTATTCCTAAAATTGGTTGTCATCATTTTGCCTTAAACTAATACCCCTTCCTATGAGTGTGGGTACTTAATAAAGTTATTTGTTGTAAAGAATGTTCTATTCTAGTTCTGCTCTGGATACTAGTTTTTCTATGAGGAGTTGTAAAGATCTACACATATCCACGCTGAACAAGTTAATTTTGTTCCGGACATCAGGAAGGATTTCGGTTGACAGAGGGCGGTGCTGAAAACGATGCTGCGAAGCACTTTGAGGAATAATGGGCGATGACAAGGGCAACAAAAGGGGTGCCAAGGAGTGATGCCCTCACCAAGGGCATCGGTAAGCACAATAGAGGATATTGAGATTTGTTTTTTTTTGGGAGACGCCAGATGCTAGGAAGCACAATAAGGGTCTTGGAAATGATGTTGATGTTGTTGGGAAAAAGTAAGTCCAAACCTTTGCCCATACCTAAATATTAACAATAAATTAAAAAAAAGATGTGTTTAAAAACACTACTCCCATTAAGGAGACTCCGTAAGACTCTAGGGATGTCCCAAGACATCCCATCTGGCAACCATGCTCCAAGTATGCTAAAGCCAAATGAGAAGTCTTTCCACAAGTCTCCAAAAGTCATAAAGATAACAAATTTCTTTTTCATGAGTTTCTAAAAATTCCTAAACAGAGCAGAATGTTTTTCACAAGTGTTCAATAATGCTAATATATTTTAACAAACATAGCACAAGTTTCACAAGTCTTTGATTGGCATAGAAGAAATTAATGTGGGCCTTATTCATGATGGGTGTGCAATTTTCTCAAGCTCAAGCAGATTGGTGTTAAAGTTATAAAAATTTCACAAAATGTTTTTCATCATTTTACACAAGTTCTTATCATTTAAGAAAATATGATAATAGGGATTGGCACAAGACATTGGTAGTTGCATTGGGAGTTAGAGGAACAACACTTTTTTAATGTCAAGATTTGTCAAGATGTGAAAAACTTAAATAAGTGGCAATATTCTAGTGGAATATTAATTTTTTGGAAAAAAAATCAACAAATTTAGGGAATTTGTTTTGGGAAAAATTTCGTCACATTTAGACTTTGATTTAATTTGAGTAGAAAATTTTAAACTATTAAAAAAGAAACCCTATTTAGACAAGTTCTAAAAACCTATAGTCATTTAATGCTAAATGGCTCTTGGGATGCTAGCCAGTGACACAACATCAAAGAAATTGATGCTTCAATGCCATTCACCCAATTGTGAATTTTATGCATACAACTCGAATTTACTTTCGATGTTCAACCATTTTGTTGGAACATTGAACATGTGAACTTGAGGGCACCTCTGCAAGTATGCATGGTTAGATAGCAAGCTAATAGAAATTGCATAAACTCTAAATTGATATTATATATTAACCATTACTAGTAAAAAGAACCAATAAATAAATTGTTCAATAAGACTAAGAGTGGTAAAGTTGATGAGCTCCAAGTATAAGGCTTTCACTCAAAGAATATTAGAAAATACAAGATCTAGTTTGATGTAAATTCATACTACTTGTAGTCAAGGAGATGTTTGCATATGTGGGGGATCTATAAAACCATATTTTGTCAAATAAGACACCCATTTCATATGAGATCATGTGGCAATAGGAGATGATGAAATGCTAACACATGGTAGTAGGCGAATATATTAAATATTGCCATGTATCATCCTAAAGTCATGTGATATGTGGCATGTGGCCTAATATTAGCAAGTGTGCAATTGGCCAATTTGACTAATTTGGCTAAAAGTAGTCAAATTGGCCACCATTTGAGTTAACTAGTCAAGATGTCCACCAATCCCCTACTTAAAAAGTCCACCAATCGAAACAGGCACTGTTAAAATTCACTTGTCCAAACATGCACTTTATTTGATTTAACATGGGATCAAAATGGTTACTCTCTGACCAAATTTTAAAATAAAATAAGCCATGATTTGTTGTTGTGATTTTCATCTTTCTCCTCATAATCACAATAGTTGTTGAATTTGCAAGTGTTTTGATTGTGGACTTTGAACTTAGCAAAATGTTGGATTTGACAAGGGGAGAAGTGGACTTGCATCCCTTTCACATTCACTGCACACTTCTTCTAGTTGATGAAATGCTCTGCGCACTGGAGGAAAAATCCTAAAAACTAATTGTTATTAAGGGTGTGACTGTCAAGACCATTGTAAAGTTTTGACAATGCCACACAGTTTGTAACTGTTAAAGGTTCAGTCTCCTTAGGCACGCAGTCATTTCACTCTCTCTTCCCAAACAGCTCCTCAACTTTTGCATTTGTAACAATACATCTATGCCCTCATTACACAATTGTAAATTTATGGCAAAATCATCCACAATCCATGTAGCCTGTTTGAATGTCATGTGGCCCCCTCACAAGTTTCTCCCTGTGCTTCTTGCTTACAATCTGTGCAACAATGTTATGCCCTAAAGGTTCCATAGGCTTTGGCTTGAATAACTCAACAGCCATGACCACAAACAAAGAAACCCTTAACCCCCCAAAATAAAATATTCAGCTTTGCCATGCAACAAAATAAAAGAGCTTTGGTGCCCAAAAAATTTATGGCACTTAAATGAAACAGAAAAAATGATGGCGAAGTAGAAATTTGTACCTGGAATATATGCCCCCAAGGCAGCATAGTTTTTCACAAACTTGAAGTGCCATAGGTTTTCAATGTTTCACCAATCACAACTGATCTGCTTGCACCCCACCCATTTTTCCCCCGCTCCTAAACATTGAATGGTAAGCGCTTTCCCTTCTCCCCGTCAGGTTGCGAGTACACTACTATCCCCTCTCCATTTTTTCCCAATTTGTCTTTGTAGTTCTTGTGTTTCTTTTCTTCTTTTTCTCAATTGGTTTTTGCAGCTCCTGTAATTTGAATACACTAAGATCGACTTTTGTTTTTGTTTGTCGAATTTTTTCTGCAATTTTTGTACTTTGAATACAAAGACTGACTTTCTTGTGTTTTTCTTTTGTTTTTCTTGTTCACAATTGTCTTTGCAGTTCTTGTACTTGGAATACACTAAGATCTACTCAAATGTTTTTTTTCCCCCCCAATTGTCTTTGTAGTTCTTCTATTTGGAATAAATTAGATCTACTCAGTTTTCCTTCTCAGTTTCCAATCTCTCAACTGCTTCTTGAAATACAAGTTTTTGTAAAGGAGGACTGTCTGTGGGGAAGGAAAATTTAAGAACTCACACTTCAGGATTTTGATTCTTCTTGACCTTTCCATCTGAATCTTTCAATGGAGGCTTGCTTTTCTTTTGTTTGATCCAGATCTACCTCCAGTTCCTTCAGCAATGCCTGCTTCAGGGAAGCAGTCATCTAAAGGCCTTCATTTCTTTAGAACAGAAGTAGGGAAGCAAGAATTATGTATAAATTATGTATCAACTAAAAATAAATTGACTCAATGCATGATCTTGATTATCAAGCATTGTCTTTATTTTTTGTTGTCAAATCTTCCAGGATTGCTAAGCAAGAGACTTACTGTACATTTGTTTGAAAAACCATTGAAAGCAGTCTACATTAACAGCTCACAAGTAGTGGTCTTGTGACTTCTGGATATTTGGGCAGCGAAAACCCGCTGCTGCAAAATGCTGCAAAAAAAATCATGGTCTTCACAGCTTAAGAATCTCCCATGCCCTTGATTATTGGAAACTGGGCAAAAGGCATGTTGATAATGATGGATATTGTCTGAACAATCACATCCATAGCATGGTTTGAATCCAAACCCTGCATATTTCTGAAATACAAAGAAACATTTGTTTAAAGCTCAAATGAAGGTACATACATTATCCAACAAAGCTCAGAGAATGAAGCTCAAGACCCACCCTCCCCAAGAAAGGAAAATCTTGTCATAAACTGACATAACTCTACAGCCCTGTTCCAATAGATATGTACAGAACTAGACATCCAATCTCCAAGGAGACCTTTAAAGGTTCAAGTGGTGTCATGACAAAAGGACTCTAACTTCCCTGCAGGAATTGGACACATGTATTGACACTCCCTTCACCAAGGAGGACAACTGCATATGCCTTTTGTCCTTGTATGTATAGGGGTTGTGATAGAATCAGGAAGTAGCTGAGCTGCAGTCTCATTTTCCTTAAAGCATTCAAACAAGATATTGGACTACTGAAGATACAGTCAGTTCACTTTCTCTCTTTCTAACTGTCACAAGATGTATGCAACAGAATTATCAAACTCTGATCATTAACTTCATCTCTGATCATATTGCAAGCTTGTGGTGCAACAACAATTGTTAACAACTGTGAACAACTGCTGCTTGCCAGCATTCCAGTTGCTTTCCTGCAGAATGGCAGATCTCATAGCTCATCACTTAGACTGTAAAATATTCAAAGAGGAAAGAATACTGATCAAGTCTTGGCAGACAAATCCTAGGTCAAACTTTTTAGATGTACACAGATGAATTCCACAGTAATAATGCAATTACAACCCTACTGCTTCAGCATCTACAGAGAAGGAGCATGAAAATATAGTGCACATCCTGCTGACAGATAGATACCTGTGTTCTAAATCTACCTCATTTGCTTCAGCAGCTACACAGCAGCTACATCAGCTATCATATTGTGTATCTTGCATAGCTTTCATCCATTATTTCCATTTACTCTAGCTCCAAATGTTCCAGCAAATAAAACACACATACTGTGAGAGAAGAAGGCAGTAAAGAGACAAGGAAAAGGAACAACACAAAAAAGCTTACAAATGCCTTCATCAAGTTGAGTGCTGTTGTAGCCACTTTCAGGGGTGTTGTTAGAAGTTGACGAGAGTGGGGTCTGAATATTCCACTATGGTCAGGTACAAGGACCATGTATGTGCAGTACACATGGTGCAAGCCCTTCTTTCAAGACCACCTCTGTCATAACCATGAAGTTCAAATTTCTTCACAACTTTTTCCTGCGACTTGATCATATTCAAGGAGATCCTTGTACAGAAATCCTATCATTGCACCAAACTTAGAAACTGCAAGATTGAACATGATTGAGTGTAGCCTACAAAATCAGGTACTCAGCTCCTTCAAGACCCTCTTTGCAACCATAAAGTTCTAGTTTCTTCACAGCTTTTTCTACAGCTTGATCACATTCAAGGTACAGAGATTCTTGCACAGAAATCCTGCCATTGCAACAACTTAGAAACTGCCTTGATTTTTACTTCTCATGCTCAACATCTTGCTCAATCTTGATCTAAATAGTATAAAATTGCCAGTGTTTGGTCATGCATGGAGCTTCTGGTTTTGCTTTTCTGAGATTTTGCAGACTTGTTGAACTTTACTATGATCTGAATTGTGCCTTTCTTGTGCTGTTTCTTGTCATTCATCAAGGTTCCAGTTTTGCTGCTTGTGAGATTTCACAGACATATATACTTGTTTAAACTTTTCTATGACCAGAATTGAGTCCTTGAGCTGTTTTGGTGATGCTTCCTTCTTCCACTCGCCACAGAAATTGGAAAATGCATGCAGAAATGGATGTGGAGAAAGGCTGTTCATGATGCAAATCTATGCCATGGGTGCCACCACATCTGTGGAAATACTACAGAAGATAAGAGATGGGATGCTTTATTTCATCATGCCAAGGATACCTGCACAACATGTGTGCCAACAATGTCACTTCCAACTGGCCTGCTGTCACCAACTTTGATCCACCTACTACACAAGTTCACGGTTTCCACATCAAAAGCCAGGTTTAAAAATGTCACTTGTACTGGGAGTGTGTTTTCAAGAGAGAAGATGGCAAAAGGATAAAAGGGGAGCATGAGAAACACAAAGGAGAGAAAACAAAGATAACACTGGCAGATAAAAGCAAAAAGGAACTTCACACTGCTGCTACTCAAAGCTCAAAATGAGAGAATTGGCAGGTTTCTGACACAGTAAGATTAATGACAGATTCCACTGCCAAAAAGCTTATAAACATTAGTTGGAATTCTCAATTCAAACATGGATCCTTATGATCTGTGTTTACAATGGATTCAATCATTCCCACAGATGATTGAAGATCACATCATGCACTCTATAACTACTCAGTCATCAATCAACCATCAGGATGGAGAATTTGCTCAAGATTTGAGTCTTAACAATTCTGAACCTAAAACATCTAGAAGAGTTTCTTAAGCCTGTTGCCAGACTGCTCAACCTCTGACATAATACAGCTTCAGCTAATTTTTGAAAACAGGCATTGCAAGGAACAAATGCAAACTTCTGGAATATCAATTTTACTGAATATACTTTGCCTAACCTTTGTAGACAAGTCTTTTACCCAAATCAGAGATCTGCAATCAAACAAAAACCATGAGAGATGTAGCAATGGCAAGAAACCCAGTAGCTAGGTGGCTTTGGGAAGCATTCATAGGCAATCCTTTGCATTAGAATTTCAGAAAGTGTTAGTTCCTGAAGTATTATCTTCAAAGTTAAGCCATCCAGTTGCAGACATGCACACTGAAGGAGCCTTGCAAATTTTGACTGATTTTGTGCATACGTTGATACTTTTGTTCAGTGCTTTCTTGCAATTACCTGCATTGAACATGCTCTTGGATCTAGATACATTTCTTTCCACAGCACATTTTACTGCAATATGCTGTGCAGCCCCAGCTGTTAACCCTACTCTTATTCTTCCCGATCAGGTTCAAAGTCATGTCAGATCTGGAAATATGTGGGACAAATCAAGGTCCTGATTTACCTCACTCCAAGATGCTGCGCTGGTCCTGACTCTTCTTTTAGCTTTAGCAATGTTGCTGACATCATGTTATGAGGTCAATTGATTTTCCCTGCACTCAAGAAACAGTTCAAGCTTCAAACAATCTAGTTTGTATCAACAATTGTAGCCCTAATTGAGAACTCCAAAGACAGCCCTGCCCACTGCTGGCTAAAGCTTCAAACCAATCCTTTGAAAGAAGGTGACAGAAGCATCCTGATCTCAAAGCACTGTTGCTCACATTATTACTCGAGCTCTAAATGTGCTTTGTCCCTGTCACATTTATACTCACATCTCAGAGAAACCTGACCTTCTCTTGAAAAGTGCATGGTCCAGGTTGGGAGTTACACCGCTGACATCATTATGGTGAGAACTCCAAATGAATGGTTGTGGCTTTGAAGTCTATATCGCCTGATGGGTGCATTTCATGTTATCACTTTCTGTTCATGCACTGCTGTTCAGACAAAAGAACTGTTAGAAAACTATCTTCCAAGAAAGGTGAAAGGAACTTTTCTGGTTGGCTGCTATGTTAGACATCTTGAATGTTCGGATGTTTGAATTTGTTGAATTGGAACTCTAATATAGAAAATGGCAACAACTCACATTGCTGTCCAGAGTCTTCAATTGAGCTGAAATGAGAGTTCTTTTACCTCATAAAACTGGGATGAGTGTAGTAGGTCTGAGTTCTTCCGCTTCCACTTTGGAATTCCTGCAGAAATTTGGTTTCAGTTTTCCATGGCTTGCAATCTCCACTTCAGCCATGAAAGTGGAGCTCACTGGCCGATGATCAGATAACTGAGATTCAATATGCTTGTATTCCAATTGCCTTAGGCCCTTTCCGTACCATAGTATTCGATCACACCTGCAAAGAACAGAACGTCATATGAAAGTGAGGACAGAGCAGAATGAATACAAATAACGCTTGGGTTTCAAGGTAAAAACATCATAAGGGTTCCTGACTTTTAAGCTTTAAGCTCAATGGCAAGGAAAAGGGGAGCATGAGTCTTGGACAAAATTCAAGGATATCAGATCCTGAAGATCTAGCATTCAATTGAGAAAGGCACATAGAACAATAACAGAATTGGAGGAGTGTATCATGCACCAAGCCCAACAATGGTCATAAATTTTGTGGTCAAAGAGTGATTTCAGTTTACCAGGCAGGTGTGCGTCGCTTGGCACCAAGTGGGGTATCTCTGCCAAAGTACTCATCTGAATTGATGATAAATTTGTAAGTTGGTGGAAAGCAAATGGGGTTTTCATTCCAGCCTTCAAACACATGCCCTGCTCTTTGTTCAAGCTTCAGCTGCTCACAACAAAACATCCTCAAATCTCAGCTGAAAATCATGGGACAAAAGGCTCTTGCTGAACACTGCTGCCACCGCAGTGAGGGAAAAATTAGGGGCAGAGAAATAACACTTCGAATGAAGCAACTTTTGTGAAATCTTCAGTACCTGGTCTTTCTGAAGAAGACACTCCCAGGCACCTTGGTCAACCAATGCCCATGTGTCTTCATCCGTTGCATCAATACGATAGTTCAGATCTCCAAGCCATATGATTTGACTGTACAGCTCATCATCAATTGTGGGCCAAAAAATTACAAAATTCCCTCAGCAAAAGCCCACCCAGTCTCTTGCACTTCATAATTTTGCAGCTTCAGATTCATCGAGCTTTTTACACAAAAAAAATTCAACAGCAGAGTAGCACTGATTGAAGACTGAAACATGTCAACTTACTCATGAGTCATGATTGTCTTGGGCAACTCAATCCCAGGTTGTTTGATCAACCGAGGGAATTTTGTCCGATGAAGAATCTCAGCAACATCTGCATTTCGCCGAAGTTCATCTCCTTCCTTAAGGCCTGATTTCAAATGTGTGCATACAAAACAAAAGCTGGTTTGATGAAGGCACAAACTAACTGAGACTGCTCCCTGCACTCAAAACCCGTCCTTCAGTCTCACCACCAACTCCTTCATTCTCTTACACTCCACTTCTCCTCTATGCAGTGACAACCAGACACCCCTTCACCTCCCCCTGCCCACTCTTTCCCTTCCTCCCAACTCTCTCTCTCTCACACACAAAAGAAACCCACCTTGTTCCCAAGATAGTTAAAAATTCCGCATCCAACACTGCAAACTTTTATATCATGGACATGATGCCGGAGGTCTGAGCGTATCCAAATTGTGATGTAGATGCCAACCATTTGCTTGCTCACGATTCGCAAGAATTGATTTTGCCTGCATGGTGAAGAAAACATAGTGCTAGTTGAAGAAATTGAAGGTGCAAATGTTGCAGACTCCTTGTCATCTTCCCTGACAGCACCACGAGGCCACTCTATTGATGTGGAGTCTTCTCCTGCATGTGCCAGTAATGTCTCATCCTCCGAACCTCTTGTATTTTGCTTAGAACACAAGTGGTTGATCTGAGCTTTCTCAGGATGAAGAACTCTAGTATTTGGCAGACGTTGGGAGTGCAGGAGGGCAGATACCTCATCTTCTCCATCATACATTTCTGGAACATGATGAATGCACTCAGCACAGTGAGACAGGGTTGATGGGTCCTTGCAGCTTTTTAAGGGATCATTTGCCTTGCACACCTGCATCTTGTTGTTCAGAGTGTGACAAATCAATCCTTCCCAGATGGGGATTGGAGCTTCATCTTCGACACACACGACATTGCAGGCAATCAAAGGTACAATTTCTTGAAATCTGCAGCCATTCATGGCAGTGAGACACTTGTGTCAGCCCAGATGGAAAGTCTGGCATCAGGGCAAATCTTCTGTCCCTTTTAGCACAGGTTCACAGAGCTTGCCAAACAAAGATCGATACATCTGAAGAGGCAAACAAGATACTTATTCTTTAAGTATCTGAAAGGCTGAAAATGTTGAACCACCCACCCAATGACATAAATATCTGCAGGTGGCGTAGTGTCCAACCAGTCATGTAAGTCAATATCATCTGGAGGTAGTAACCCTGCTACATTCCATGAACCTACTGCAATCCTGCAGAAAAGACAAACCTGTCACAAGTGGCCTGATTGGATGTAAAAGCATACAAAAAGCAAGAGAGAAACTCTAAAACCCTAAACCCAAGACTTGTTGTGTCCTTTTCACAGTGCTGGAGAAGATAGAAACTTCAGGTCCTTGACTGAAAGCTTAAGGACATAAGGCCATTAAAAGCAAATCAGGAATGTCTATAAGCTCCATCAGCAGGGTCAATGGGTCTAGAGTTCATGAAGCATCATAGCATTGAGTTGATTGATGATTCAGGGATTGGGTTACCTGTATTCATGGTCACTGACAAACTGTTGGTTGGGAGTCTCAGATTGCATGCTCAATGATGAATTCTCTACGGCTGATTCTGGATCCACAAGCACAGAGAAGGGTTTGGAATTCTGAAACTGCTAAGCTTATATTGACCATCTTGCAACAACTGTCCAATGTAATTCTGCAGTCAATGAATGTGTTGCTGAAACTAGTGCTGCATGGAAACAACAAAAGTGGATACATGATACTGATCACACACCTGCCATGTTGATGAGTTTGTCAGACTGCAGTTCTGACACAGCAGTAAATCCCCTATTCTGGGCCTCACAAGATTCAGGGATTTCTGTTGGCACTGTATTTTTACACTATAATTTGATTAATTCTTTCTGCAAAAACAATAACTTCCATTCCCATTTGATCAATTCTTTTAATAAACTCCCATGGGTCTTCCCATTTTCCTCTTCTATCTTCAGTGTCTATTAACTTCCCATTCTGTTAATTCATATCCTTTTGACTCTTAATCCAGTGGCTACCTGCAAGGAAGCAATAACAAGCCTACAGTAGGAAGAGGATAGCATGTTGCAATGAGACAGAAGAGACATCTAATTACATAGTGCAATTTTCAGACATTGTCAAACAACAAAAGAAAGGCAAGCTCACCATTGTCTTCTCCAATTTCTTCCAACTCATCAGCCAGTTTGGAATCTGGCTCATCATCAGAGCTGAATTCATCTTCAGGTGCTCTGAAGTTCAGCAGCCTTCTCACGAATTGAAGAGGCAAGAACTGCAGGCATGGGCATCTAATCATGTTAGAATCTACTTGACAGCACTGTCACTGCATTTGCCACATGGATATTCTGCATATACTGATGGATAGCCATCGCTGGGGATGTGCAAGGGCGCCTTTGCTCTGGCAATGGTTTGCATCAACCAACAGCTTTCCATGTTAGTCATTCCATGGTGTCAAATCAGGCACCTACCAAAAGAATTGTTGGCTTGCATTCTGATGATGTAACCAGTGTGACTGTGTGCCTAAGTGAAAGAATGTGGAAAGAGGACGAGAGGGATTCAATGCAGCGAATTATATACCTCTGAGCACCCAACTTGCATTCCTGTTGAAATGGGCTCCACCCCCCTTTTTATGAGATTACCTGCTCTGCCAGACACATGCAACTCAATGTTTGTGATGCCATGGCTGAACAACCTCCTAAACCCATACTAGAAACCACTGCCATTTATGGTTACAGAATCTCAAACCAGGCTGATGCACTCTTATCACACTCATTGCTTCTTGAGCAATGGTAATGCTCATCTGGGAAACCCATGACCTAGTCTCATACAATGGTGATTGCCTCAAAGAAGATGCGTATATCCATAGTAGAAGCAAAACACAGGGAATCATGGAATCTCAACTAGGTACAAAAGCACAGTCTGATGGCAGTTGAGGATTGGTAAACTTGATGTGATCCTGTTTCTAGGGTTTAATATTGCCTTTCATGGGATTCATCTTCAAAGGCAATCAAATGCAGCGTATGTTTGCAAGTCCCTTGTGAAGCTCACCTATGATTGAATGAAGTCTCCACAGTCCACCTTGTCCTGATAGCTGTGATGTATACTGCAGACTAGAAGCCGGAAGAGAGTGGATGGAGTAGCAAGAGTCTGTAATCAAAGCTCCACTGCAGACACCAAATTGTCAACAAACCTGCCAAGCTCAGCGAGGCAGAAGAAAACTGAAAAATCTCTACCTCAAGGGTTGCATTTCACACTGTTATCTGAAACTACTGTTTGAAACTCTCGTACTCGAAGATGCTGGACACACACACCCCCACTAAAACCCTCGTTGAAAAAACATAGTGTCGTGCTCCAAAGTGCTGCAAACCTCGGAAAAATGTGAAATTCACCCACACCCACCAAATATGGTTTGTTGGTCGCCACCACTCGTTCGTCTCTACTACAAATCAGCCATCAAAGACTTGGCGAATGAAGCAAAACGCCCCGGAAATCTCGTCGATATCTAGTTCTTTTTTCTGGTCTCGCTAGAATCGAAACCAGCGTCAGCAGATATACAATCTTACTAAGTCTGGAACACGGAAACAACTCCCGCAAATCAAGCAAACCTAAGCCTTTTTGACAACAACAAAATTCCAAAACACCCAAGACACAATTTTTCTTTCAATCTTCTTCCTGTACTATTTATACTCACACAAAAAATAACAATAATTTCAACCCATCAATAACAATAACAACAGAAACAACAACAAAATTACTGCTCCTGCTCCAAATGAAAGCTAACATGCAGGAGAGCTAAAACCCCTTATTGTTCCTTTCCATTTGTTGGTGACGAGGCCGCAGATCTATGAAACCCATGAAAGAAGAAAAGTAGCCAAATTTCTTTCTCGTGCAAATCAAGCAAGGGCGTCAGATCACATCTCCCCAATTCTCTCTCTCTCTCTCTCTCTCAAAGAGTCACTTCCTGTGCTTTCAAGGCACGATATTTGGTGCTGCTTTTTGGGAGCAAGAGTTGGGTCAAGGGACAGACACACAGAGACAGAACCTCCAAAAGCATAGCATCTGTCCAACCACAAAACACTCCTCTTCTTCAAAGTGGGACCCCCAAATCCAACTCTTATAAAACACGCACACACAATCACAAATTCGTTGACAAACGCCCACAAATTTTCTTAAACATCTCCTAATATTAACTAATTAATTGTTTTTGTTTTTGAAAAACTCCAAATTTGCAAATTCTGTTGTCTGTCTGTGACTGTTTTGTCAAAAACTGCAACTCCCCATCTAGGGCAAATTATAAGTACCCCAAGTGTTACTGGTATGTCCCTAACCTGGTCCGGGTATTGCTTCATTCTTAGCACTTTCACATCACCCTGCTATTAGACTCAGATTGGCTCTCAAGGCTGATTTTCGCCCAGTATTTGGTGGCTATAAACCTACTGTTGAGACTGGTATAAAACTGGTAGACCGCTGATATTATCTCAGGTCCCTATTAGTCTTGTAGTGGTATAAGGATGGTATTGCCTAGGGGGTACTTATTCATGTTTCTATTAACTTGGGCTCCATGTTCTATGCACTACCAGTGACAATGAAATGAAAAAAAGAAATAAGGGTTGTTTACATTTGAAAACTTTGTTATTTTGATATATATATATATATATATATAAGATTCAATTTGTAGAAAATATTGCCCAATTATCATACAAGGGAAGATTTAATTAGCCACCCTTGTTTTTAATTTATTGAAATTTTAGAAGCAATTAAAGTGGATAAATAGGAAATCAGCTAAGCAAGTGAGGATTAAGTACTTGAATTAGGTATTTAAGAGAGAAATTTTTATTGAAAACTAGCTTAATGTCAGAAAAAAGAACATGTTAATCTTTTGAAATAATCTCAACATATTCAAATGAAATAACACATATTTATATTTGTATGAAATTACATGTAAAATGTGTATGAAATTGGAAACACACAAATATTCAAAAAAACATTTGAAAAGACATAAAGATTTCAATAAAAAGATTTGTTTTTCTTTGATATCTTAGGATGCATAAGGACATTTTGAAACATTACAACTTGTAAAATGTTTTTTAAAAAAACAAATTGGTTTGGAATCGACCTTTAATAAATTCACAGTTTGGAATTGTCTTTTTGTATGACCTAAGACTATAGGTTATCTCACCTAAACTAGGTCCGATGAAATCATCGTCACTGGAATTAGTGAGGGGTGCACCCACAGTTTTTAATTTTTTATTTATAGAAGTCGCCTTTTGGAGCATCCCCCACCCCAACCTCTTTTTACGACTTATATATATGGAAGTTTTGTAAGGAACACATTGGGAACTTGGGGAAAATATTGGGACACAAAAATCAAACCCCCATTATAAACTGGGAGTACTTATTCGTGCTTCTATTAGTGAGGGGTTGTGCCCGTAGTTTCATTTGTCATAAAGAGCCATTTCATTGGCTCACAGTCAATATTTCTGGAACATGGGACACTCCCAAGCATAAAAGCCTAAATACTTCCCTCCCCAAAACAGAGGATAGAGGCAAGGGGGGGGGGACCATGTAAGAGGTGTGGGTTCAATGTTTTTGAGTTTTGGTGTTCGCATCATGTTCCCACAAGTTCTCAATGAATTTTATCACAGGTTCCCCAAGATGTTCCTGATAGCACCATGCTTTATCCCATAATTTTGTCGAAAGTGAACTTTCATAATCTATAAAGGTGGGCCATAGTGAAGCAAGTGTCTCTACACCTTTTTTTTTGGGGGAGTGCCCAATGTTTCAAAAAACATTGTGATGGGCCAATCAAAGTGACTCCTTGCAAACAAGAGAAAAACATTGGTTGTGCACACACAACTAACTAACACAAAGGAGGGAATTAGTTTCTTCTTGTCCTTCATTAATTTTGAGTAAGGTTCAAATTTTCCATTCACAAATCAATCATGCAATCTTGTCTTGATGCCATTTCGGACTAGCCCTTGCACTGTCACGCCAGCCTTTTACATAAAAGTTAGATTGGCATCATCATCATCTTGTCCTTTCTCTGCTCATTCTTTTCTGGTGTTTATTGTTGGAGAGCCATCTCACCTTGTTTTGGTCCATTTTTCTTTTTGGTATTTGTTGTTGCCAGGGAGAGAGAGCTTCCTAACCAGGTGTCAGCCAGTCCCCATGTGAAGTATTTGTCTCTTATCATCAATATGTGTAGGGTAAAGCTGCAGGGTGTAAGAGGGGCACTCCCAAAACAAGGAGTTTAGGATGAGGCGATGTATAGATCTGAGATCACAAGTCAGGCCTCCCATTTGGGAACGTCCCCACCCTTGGAATTTTATCCATTGTAAAAGCATGAGGCAAAAGTCATCATGAACCTAAACATACCTGATCATAAGCCGGGTTCTTATGCTTACTCCTTATGAGTGGGAGGTATCTTACACTCCATAGGTCGGTTCAGACCTATGGATATGCTTCTGCTGTGATAGGCCCTAACGTCTAATGTCAACTGGCTTTCGACATCACTAGCATGACTCACTAACAACCTAACCTAATTTTCTAGACAAAACTCTATCTTGGTTCACACATAGTGCTAATAATCACAACAAACTCCTCAACACACTATCTCTTTTCATGCTGATTTCTTTGTGATAAACAGCACCAATCACCACAACCTTTTCATGCCACCAGTCTTTACACTTTTGCACTTTGCATTTTTTTTTGTTTTTGCAACTTTTTTTGAGGTTCATTCTTGTTCCAAGTTTCATTTTGTGTTTTTTCATCATCATTTTGCTGCTTATTAGTTTGTAGGAAGTTTCATTCTTTTTTCAAGTTTCATTATATGTTTCTTCATCATCATTTTGTTGCTTATTTATTTACATGAAGTTTTGTTTCTTGAGCTTCATGATGTGTTTTTTCATTGTCATTTTGTTGTTTATTTATTTGTACGAAGTTTTGTTCTTTTTTCGAATTTCATTCTATGTTTTGTCATTATTATTTTGTTGCTTATTTGTTTGTAGGAAGCTTTGTTCTTTCTCCAAGCTTCATTGTGTGTTTTGTCATTGTCATTTGGTTGCTTATTTGCCTGCAAGAAGTTTCATCTTTTTTTTACATGAAGCATTTTCTCATTTTTTTTGTTTTGCCTTTGTTTATAGGGTTTTGTGATTCAGTATTGTTCCATACAACATTGAATTTTTTTTCTTTTTTCTTGTTGAAGTCTCTTTGTTTTGATATAGGTGAATGCACACTATGGTGTAAACAAAAAAATGTCACAATTTAACATTTTTCAATACCTATGAACTTTGATATATTATGGTGAATGTTTGAAAAACATTTTGTAATTAAAATTTGCAATTAATGATGGTTTACATCCCAATATCTCATTGTATTATGAAATTGAAGCAAATATGAATAAATTAATTATTTATTGAAATACATTTTCACTTTGTAACAGCCTTGTCACAATGTTGCAATTGTGAAAAAAAACTACAAAGGATTAAATTTAAGGGTAATTTATGACACACTCCTAAGTCCCTTGTTGGACCCACTTGAGGGTCCAACTATGTAGAGTTGCGGAAAGTTGGGACTTGAGGGTCGCTCCCGACTTCCAGCACTAGAAAAGGTAGAGGGACATGTTAGAAGTCTTGGGATTAGACTAGGCAGAGGGACTAGATTATCAAGCTTGAATCTGCATCCAAAACCAACCACAAAAAGGTTAGTTCACATTCGGAAACACCCTTGGGTGTTGGGACAAGCCACGGGCACTTTGACACACTTGATTCACCACGGCCCGGACTCGGGGGAAACCACCACCTTCCCCCATATAGTATTCTCTGTAGCTCCCTGCGGGAGCCACATCCGAATGACATATTTTCCCGGGACTCCCAAAGAGGAGTCCCGAAGCTATCCCGGGTTGGACTCCCGGGACTTTGGACACCCACAACTCTTGGCTCTAACCTCCGATTGGAGTGAGGTCTGAACCAAAGTTGTAGCTCTCCTCGAGAGTTTTCCAATTCCCCATCGCACTCTATCTGTAGATGTCGGGAAGGGGTCGATTCTCGACTTCTAGTGGTCGGGAGTCAAACTGCCAGTTTGACTCCCGGCCCTTCTTTTGCCCATAACTTGAACTATAGATGTCCAAATGGCTCATGCGAGGCCATTTTGAACATCAACACTTCAAGAACTTTCCATTGATATAAAGAACACCCCAATGCGAGGTGTTTTGATGCCTGCTATCGAGCTCTAAAGGTTCGAGAGTCCCAGAGGACTCCAAGTCCCCAACTTTGGGAGTGTGAGTTTCATCCTCACACTTGGCCAAAGTGGGGTTACAACAATTTATCTGTGAAATTTTTCACATGTAAAAAAACAACCATTCAAAAAAGAATCTTCTTCATTAAAATTCTTAATTTCTTTTCAAATTGTGAAATTCATATCAAATGTTTTAAGAACATTTTATATTATATTATGTTATAATAATGATGAAAATTGTAATTTTTTAAAATTGTGAAATGTTCTTCCATTGAAAATGTAGATGGGCTAAGTGTTTTTTTAATCGTTTTACATAAAAATAATAAATTTTCACAATTAATAAAAAATGGTAATATGTTATAAAATGAAAAACATTTTAAATTAATGTTTGCAAAATTATTGGTGTATTTTTACACAATGATAGAACTACCAATCAATTGCATATTGATGGGTTTAATAACTTATTTTATGTTTGAAGTTCAAATTAACTACATGTGATCTTTAAAAAAATTCAAAGTGACCGAAATCTTATGTGTTACTACTTTTATATTATATGTAATCCCAATTTTCCCTAAAATTGTTTACATTGTAATGTGTTTTCACCTTTCATTTAATCTTTGCTCAACATGATGAAACCACTACAAATCATTCTACTTGTGTTATTTTTTCAACTTATTATTCAAGCACAAGATTTGTTGATTCTTGTTCATTTTCACAATGAATTTTGGTTTAACTTGTTTGATTTCCTACATGAAAACTACAGTCAATTCCTTTTGATGTCAACATAAATATTGATTGTAGGTTCATGTTTGAAACAATGGGTAAAGTTTTGATTTTGCATAGCTATAGGATCTATTGTGTTTATGAATTGTTGTTAAGTTAAAAACTTAGTGATTGGGTTAAGGCTACATCAACTACTTGGTATTCTCATTTTCTTATGATTCCATATGATGACAAAAGGTGGATTGAACATTCTCAAGTTAGTTAAAAATTTGTGAGACAACCAATTGAAAGATTGAAACAAAAAATGCAAAAAAAGATACAAATTATAGGTGTGTACTTCCATTGAGCATCATAATAACTTGTGCATTGTAAAATTAGCTCATGCATTAAAATATTTACAATGTAATGAATTTTTTGATATAGGAAAATCAACAATCCATTAGTGTTTTGTGAATTTGTACATGGAATCAATGAAGTTTTTGATAATCCAACTGGGTGGCCTTAAGGTGAAAATGTACTACAAATCATGGAGGGGTTGAAGCACTTGTCAAGTCTACAAGGTATGCAAGGTGCCATAAATGTTGTTCAAATCCATATCCAAAAGTTGAAATCAAATGTTTTTGTAGCAAGTTATTATTCTTTCAAATTCAAAGCTTACATATGCAACAACAAACCATCATTGATCATAGGAAACAATTTCTTGATGTTTTCATGGGGATGTTGGGGTCAATGAATGATGCAAGGGGTCTACGCCTATTTTTAATCTATCTCAAGGTTACATGGGGAAATTTATTCAGTGATAGCAATTTGCATAATGGAATCAAACCATCTATGATAAGAAACAAAGGATATCCATTGCTTCTATGGTTGATGGTACCACATAAACAAACAAGGGCTAGACATTTTATTTTGGAAACACTCTACAATAAATAGCTTTTTCATGCTCAAGTTATAATTGGGAATACTTTCAATATACTCAAGAAAAAATGTGTTGAGAGTTAATGATCAAATCCAATTTGCATGTCAAGTTTTGCTCGGATGTTGTTATCTATTGTTCTATCTTACATAATATGATTTTGAGTGGTAAGGATGTAGACATTGATGAGCTAATGCTCCAATTGGAGGTAGAAAATGTGGGAGAAATGAAACATGGTGTTACACAATAGTTTACAAATCAAATCAATTATGTAAATGGGCTTAACATTGAAATGCAACAGGATGAAATTTCAAGGGTGAATTAGATGATTGCATTACAATAGTATCTAGGGAATCAAATATTACTAAATTGTAGATGTGGTTAAAGAAACACATGTAGCTTTATTTCTTTTGATCCTTGATCAATTGATATGGTGTGCAGAACATCAAAAACTAAAATGTAAAGCAATGGTGGTTTTGTCAAATTGAATTGAACAAATCTACTAGTTGTGATTCAAATGCAATCATGATCTTCATCAATGTTTTGCAAGTTCTTCTAATGTTACATCGTATAATCTAAAACACTTCATGAAATCATTTTGCATCATTTTTTTTCCTCATCTAAATAATCAAGTAAGATAGTTGGTGGAGGCATGAGTTTCTAATCAATGATGAATGCATGGCATAGAGCCATGTTCAAGTTTGAAAGGACATTTACCAAATTCTTGCTCATTTGGTGCACTCTTTTATATCTTACTTTGCGATAATGTAAGTGTTCCTTGAAATTGCAATTCTAAATTTTGGAACAAAGCTATTCAATTTCAATTTGCATGAAATCATTTTTTTCCATTGCATCCATCAAAACCTTGTTGTTTCTATAAATAGACTTAATGACAAGTGGAAAAGAAAAACATTTTCTTTTCATTATAATATTTTCATGTGTAAGGTGTTGTAGGAGACTCACCAAGATTGATGATAGGAGGCCTATGAGTACTGTTTAACAACAATTTTGTCTTTTAATCAAATAAGTTGATGAAAGTTGCATGTCATGTGCCATAATTATTGTCATGATTGTTTGCAACTAGATTTTGGGAATCATTCAAATTGTCTTGTGACTTGAAATCTTCATTTTCATCCTGTGATTTTGGCATTGCATGTACTAGTCCATGGAGTTCATCATTTTCTACATTAATGTTTCTAAAATGTAATGGCATAATGACACTCCTTTCCCCCTAAAATGCTTCAATCAATTCAGAGAATTTTTTATTGAATTGAAATGGCACACACACACACACATATTAAAGGATAGATCCCAAAAGTAAGTATGATTTCTAATTCCCTTATGATAATCAATAAGTTTTTTGTAATTAAAATTTAAGGAATTCCACTTATCTTTGCACATAGTGCCATCCCTTGCAAACTGTTTTTTGGTATTTTACTCCAAGTGTTTATCAACCTTGTTTGAACATTGCACAAAAGGGATCATTTGTGCTTGAAGATCTACGAGTTGTTTTAGAACCACGTGTTCTGCATGCTTACATGAAATGAGTGCAAACAATTTTATATCAATTTAGTTGCAATGTTGATGAATACCTATAGATTCATTGTCTCCACCGCAATGCCTCATTTTACTACCATTGTGAGTTTTTCGTGAATCACATGTTGATCTCCCTACTTACGAACATGCTTTTGCTACTAATTCAACTTGTGATTGCTCTCTTATTTGTGCTTTGGCTTATAATTGCACTCCTATTTGTAATCATTTTTGTATTTTAATCTATAAATATGTTCTTGCTTGCACTTTTAGTTGTGAATTTCTTCCTACTTTTGAGCATGTTCTTATTTGTGAAAAACTTTGAAGGAATGACACCATCACCCCAAAGCTTCACAAAACAAGATATATGTATGTTGTAATGTAGCAACAATTTTTTTTCAATTATCACGATGTTAATTTAACATTTTAATTTTCAAAATTTTAATTTACCATTATAAATAGAGCTACAAATGGGTGGGAATCCATGACTGACGATTTATTATTAGTGCACTGCTACTTTTACCATTGTTTTATATTATATTGATAAACAATGCCATATAGGAATCCACATCACCTATTTCCTAATGATTATGCATATATATGAATAGTGTTGGGTTATCAACAATTTAATGATTCAATTATCCGTCGATGTAAACCAACCTTAAAAATGGGATGTAGGATGTTTTTTAAAGAAAAGATGTAAGGTCCTTCCTTTTTTTAAGACAAATGTTCAAGCATATGATTTCTTTTAAGGATTTTGTGATGTCATCAAAATGGTCATCATCCATAAAATAATTTTCCCAAGTTTGGTTACATAATATATATGAAGGTAGAAAAAAAAAACTTGTTCTATATTTGTAGCTACCTTCAAGAAATTATCACAAGATTTTGACAATTGGAATTTAAAATTTTGAAATTTAGCAAATTTGGGCAATTTTCCCATGAAAAGTCCTTTGTTTCGTCAAAACCATATTTTTCAAGTCAAACTTTGATGAAAATTTGAAAAAACATAATTTTTCAAGCATGTCAAATGCCTTTCAAATATACTAAATTTTTTTTATAATGTTTTGCATATTTTTATGTGCCAAACCTTAGTGCAATAAAACACTATTACAACAAAGAAGAATTAAAAGGAAATGAAAAAAAACCCCAAGACCATAATTAATTTTCCAAAAGCTTCTGAAAATGGAAGCTTTAGTTTGATTTGCCAACATTCATAACATATTTAATCAACTACAAATGACAAGTAAAAATTTGAAGTGAAAAGGCAAGTAACATCTACAAGGGGTGTAAGTTGAGATGCAAATTACAACCCCATTGTGCTTTAGAATCTACAATTTAAAGTTGACAACATTGCATCTTTTGGAGCACCTTGAGACTTATTCTTTGAAAAAGATTATCATTTAATGAAAGAGGAACCTTTGAACTTTTTTTGTTTCAATTTTTGTTAGTAGATTTTTATTTAAACATTTGCATGTTGATGCAAAAAATTGAATTTTTTTATTGCCGGCAAGAAAAATTAATGGTCTAAATGTTGATCAAGGTAATTTTTTTTCATTCCATTAGTGAACTGAAGTACAAAACCTCTTATGAAAGTTGAAGGGGGCAACAAGGTTTGTTCATTTAGGTCAACAACAATAATATTCACAAGCTTGCAAACCTTTTTTTGGAAAGGAGAGTGTTAACACATTAAGAAAAGGTTCGATGGGTGAAAGAAAAGATTTTCATACAACTGCTCATAAATCAAATGGAAATTAATTTCATGAAGAATGCATCACAAAGTTATAGGTTTTGTGGGTTCATTCCAAATCTATGTGTAATTTGTTATTTCATAGGTTCATATTGTTTAAACATGAATGTTGTGCATTATTTAAACACGGAAGTCATGTGCACAACTTTCGGGTTTAAACAACACAAATGTACATATAACATCCGTGTTTAAACAATATGAATAGGCATATGACATTCGTGTCTAAACAATGCACATGACATCAAACAATACAAGTAGATGAATGACATCCATGCTTATTCCATATGAACCTACAAAAAGTAGATTTTGCATATGACTATTATTGCCAAATCATGGCTCATGAAGTTTGTGATGTGGAGGTGAAGGCATTGTGTATTTCACCACTCCATTATGCACATTCATTGCCGTGTGCCTTTCAAAAAATGTGAACACCTATTGAACCATTGAATTTATTGTAAACAATATGAAAAAATGAAGTTTGTCAAGTGGTACTAAGGGTAAAAATTTGATTAAGGTGATTAGTGTAAATTATTGTTCAAAGGTTTTTAACAAATCAATTTAAAAATAAATTTACAAGTTTCCTTCCCAACCTTAAATGCCTATTTTGTTATGAATGTCAACATTAACCAGTATCACCAACATCATCATAATGAATTTCATCCATAATAAATAAGTTTTCATTCAATGAATAATTTTTTAATCATCATTTACTTTTCATTCATAACTTGTAATTCATTTGTTCCTTATATAATTTTTAAAAGTTCAATCAATAAGGTTTTTGGATGGTGGTCATATGAAAGCTTCCATGGAAGCTTCTTCAAACTAGGTCCCCAAAAGGATATAAATAAAAATAAAAGTCCTCATTATTTTCAATTTATTCAACATTAATTTGAAATAAAATTTTGCAATATAGCTTTGGCCATTTCATTTCTTGTTCATGTTTTCATATATTAGATCCAAAATAATTGTTTTTGAACTTGTTTTATTCATTTCATGTTTTTATTTTTGATTTTCATGTTTTATGTTTGGATTTAAATTTAAGCCCTTTTTTTCATAATTTGTTTTGGTTTTTGTGTACTTTGGAAATCCCTTTGTTTTCATAACTTTTGTGGCCATGACATTTTTCTTGTGCCTCCAAAGTTCATTCATCAACTTCATGTTGCCCTTCCAAGCCATTTTCAGAAACTATTGTCAAAATTAGCCTTTTGTGCAACCATCATTTGTTTTTAACTCTCAAATGCCACATTCAAATGGTGTAAAAAAAATTTTAAATGAAGATTTCACCATACCCTTGGTGGAGGTGACCATTAACCTACCTTTAATTACACTTTTATTGTAGGTGATCTACTTAATTATCACAAGATAGTTGCAAAATTAGTAACAATGGTTTGTAAATTGTCCAACAATAATATTGACTATAATGTTTTGCATGTTTATTACCCACAAGAATAAAGGCCTTTGGGTTTTCTTCTCCTATTAACATGAATACCATGTACCCAACTAAAGAAAACCATTTATTTCTTGCGTCATTTTGTTTTCTAAGTTCTTAACACTCCCTCAAACATTTTGTTTAAATAGTTTTCTACCTCCATTCTCACAAGTTGAAAGAAAGTGCATTATCTCTTTTGTAACTATTCAAATTAAAACATTGCATTCTTTTGCACAAATTATTTTTGCATCATGTCTTTTATAATGCTTACTAATGTTGTGTGATTAAAAAAAAAGAGAACCTTTGGTCTCAATTATGACACTAAAAATTATTTTGAAGTTCTCACAAGATTAAGTGGTGGTTTGAACTTGATTTTCCCCATTTTTAAACCCTTTGATTTTGATTTTAACACATTTTGTCAAAGCAAAAACCTTTGGGCTTGGTTCAAAAATCAGGTTTGGTTCCATGTACAATAGAGATTGTATGAGTACAAAATTTTGTAACAAATTAAAACAAGGGTCTATGTAGGTATGGAGTTCAACAACTAATTAATACAAATATTTAACTATAAAATTTAGCCTATTCATCAATTTAAAAAATCAAATGAAATCTGAAAGTCTTGTTTTTATTTTCAAGATATTTTGTTACACTTCTAGTTCAATTCCAATCGAGCAAAAAAATCATTCTAGGTTTGATTTTTGTGTTCTTTCCATCACAAATGTGTCAACTTGGGTCATCCTTTGATTGGTCATATATGTATTGTCACTTCCAACTAGGATGTGACTTTTTTGGTGAACAATGGAACAAGTTATGTGTTATCACATGTCTCAAATTTTAATAATTTCAAATTTCTTACTATAATTTTGAAATAATTAAAAATGTCTAGTTTTTATGTTTGGATGATTTTTAATTGTGACATTTGGTGCCATAGAAAGTTCCATGTGGCATATAAATTGAATTTGTCCAAAATAAATTTAAATCGATATTTAAGTATGTAGGTTGAGGTAGGTAGGTAGGTAGATAATTAGGTGTAAATACATGAATATTTATATATTTTTGAGTTAAACATTTTTTTTTGGCTCATCCTTTATGCCCATGTTTTTTCATATGAAAATGTAAAACAAAACACCTTGTTTATACAATTTTCAAGATGAATTTGAAAGCCAAAACATATGGGATAAACTTATTAGTTGCAAGTAGTTTGCAATTAAAAAGTTTATCCCATATTTTAATCCCCATTTTAATTTTTTAAAATTATATAATTGAGTAGGTATTTGATTAACTAATTAACTAACTAACTGATTGACTAACTAACTAGTTAATTAGTAAATTAATAAACCTACTAATAAATTAATTAACAACTAAACTAGAAACTAATCAATTAACTAACAAACTATCCAACTAATTAATTACTTATAGTAATAATCATCAATAATTTTTTTTAATTACATGATTACATGATTACTTAATTAATTAGATTATTATATAATTATTTAAAAAATTTAAATTTAAATAAAATAAATAGTAGTGAACATGTAATTTTAATTATACATTAATTACAATGATTTATTGACTAATTAATGATTAATTACAAAAATTAAGTACTAAAATTTTAAACTCTAACAATATAACTAATACCTAGACAAACTATTTTATTATAATTATTCCCATTATTTTTTTCATTTTAAAATAGCTAATAGTAAATATAACATATAAATATTTTAAAATATTTAAAATATTAACTGAATTATTATTGTAGCTAGTTGGTAACCAAAACTAGCTATTCTATTTTCACTATTCATATTATTATTTCACTCATTACAATTAATTATGAACTATTATATTAAAAATAATTTATAACTTTAATAAGTATATTTGTGCTTTGAAAATAATTTCTGCATTTATATAATAATTTAGTAGATTTCCTTAGTAATCAGTACATTAATTATTATAAAATAAAATAAAAAGTATATATATACATAATTGCAGTAACTATATTTTTATTTTTCCTGTCATATTAATGTCATCATCATCACTATCATCATTATGTAGTAGAATATTATTATTTTAAAAATATGAAAAATTAATTTTTATTATAATGTAATCAATAATCTAATATAATAACTGTAAATGTCGTTTGTAATAATTTGAAGGAGTATAATAATATAATTTGAATAAACTTGTAATATGGCCGCAATATATTTAATGCGTATTGTACAAATTTTTTTAATATTATTCAAAATATACACTTAGTGTAACCATAATATGGAGGCCATTTATTTTAATAATAATACTTGAATACACATGTAATAATATTGTTCATATGCATTCAAAATATACATTGTAAATCCTAATATACTCAAATATATCCTTTACAATACACAAAATACACCTTTGTATACTCATAGGGCTATGATTACATTGGTCACATTTGCAGCTAATGGGACATAAGTTCTTCTTGGATGAAAACCAAATTAAATGTTGTTCACATGGAAACATGAAATCAAAATAATCACAAATATGATTAACACAAAAAATAGTTGCAAAAACGTCCAAAGGTAGTCATAAATGATTAATAGTCGCTTGTCGCAAATATAATTGTTATATTTTGGCCAATTTCTACTAGTGTATTAACATTCATTTTTTTTCAAAAAATTATGGTTTGGGTATGCAAAAATTAATATTTTTGGTGTATGGGTAGGGTTTGGGTACCCTATCAAATATTCCTTTGGAGGTAAAAAAAGGTAAGTACTTTTATCCAATTAATTAAATGAAGGAAAAATTTCACATTTTGAAAATTAAAAGCACTTTTTAAAGGCCAAATCTAATGTCAAAATGCAAGAATCAAAATGTTTGATTCATCTTTGACTAGGATAAACATGCCCATGAATGAACACTTATTGTATCAAAAGATGATAACATCATGGTTAATGCTCATTAATAATGGAACCTAAAAATAGTATGTAAATCATCTTTGGGTGTTCCAATAGGCTTTTGAATCATCTAATTCCATTAAATAATGTCACACATGGAAGTTATGGCCTTCCAACTTAAGGGGGTTTTCCATTTGAAATATATTTTTGCAACACACCTACCATTCCTAAAATGTGCATTTTTACCACATGCCAAAAATCCTCAATTTGATCTCATTTGGTTTGCCCAAGGTTCTTACTTTTTCACCTATATAGTTGGGCCAAAAAGGAGGCACTACATCTTCACATAGAAACCCATATATTTTGGGGAGTTTCTAAAGTTTCAATCTTTTTTATTTTTCTTGTGATGGCCAATCAAATTGGTTAGTTGAAAAAGAAAAGGAACTTCAAATGCACCCCATCTAATTAATACAACTAACAAAATGTAGGGTTAAAGTCAAATTTATTTTAAACCTTTTTACATGAGTGCCAAAACATGTATGGTTTTGAATATGGGTATTTTCTTACATAAATCCATGATTATGAATATTCTAACCAATTGTAATTGCTTTTGTCTTTGTTAACTTGGCTAGTTGTTGATTTGACCAAGGGTTGTTTGTTAAACCTTGGCTTGTTACTAAAAACCAATGCTTTGTCACTTAGAACATTACATTTTCCTTTTATCTTATGTACTTTTATAATTCTATTCCTCAACAAACAACAATATTAAGTATTTGAGTGGCACACCACCCATTTAATAAAAACATGTTTTATTTGACATCAAATGTCACTTGTTAAACAATGGAAGAACCTTTCCCCTTTCTTGTCCAACTACATCAAAATAACGTTTAAAACATTCCCTCTAACCTATTCCTATCCAACATTGAAAATTGATTATTGATATTGTTAAAATTATCAATTGATGTTCAAATTCCCTAAATTATTTCTATGTGCACCTTGTTTATTCTCTTGCAACTTAGATTGTCAAAGTTATTTTATTACCTATTAGTTATTAATATCATATCAACAACCTTAAGTAACCTTCCCCAACTCATGTTTAATTGAACTTGACAAAGGTAGGTTGTTAGGTCACTATTAATCCAACCCATGATTCTTATTGACAAGGCTTATGACTTAGGATATTTTCAACGATTTGGTCAATTTTTTTTCTTTTTATTAAATTATTATATTATCAAATGCAAAATCAAAAGCAATTTGCAAAATATACATTTAACAAAATTGGTAGCATAATGTGGGTAGACTCAATAATGGCCTTGTGTATTAACTCAAATGCCCCTTAATTTAAAGTGCATTAATAAATATAATTTTAAATTAGTAGAGATTGAAAAATGCAAACTTTCAAAAGTCTTGTCAATCTTCAAATGGACATGAACAATAATGATATAAAACATAAATAACATCATAATCAATGATAATTTGAAAGGAAAAACTACACACATACCTAGTGATTATCTATTTAGCTATAGTTGTGGGGATGGATGTACCCATGTGTTACACACAATTAGAAAATACTAGGAGTTCTTTGTCATGTGGAGCACAACCATTGGACTAAAAATTATTATGCATTATCTTCATTAAGTAATTTCACACAAATAGTGGTGACAACTTTTTAATTAATTACAATTTATTTTTAATAATTGAATAGTCTAAGATGGTTTTTAAAAACATTGAGGCTTGCAAAACAATTATAGATTTTTTTTTAAATGCTAAAAAGTCTTAACTGGGTATTTAGATACTAGAATGTCCATAAAAATCTTATATAAAGGCAATTGATTTTGCAGCCTCCCAAGTTCAAAGACTAAACTTATAAATTAGAACACACATTTATTAAAACCCAGTTTCCAAATATAATCATTAAGGAAGAATAAATTTATAACAAATTATGCATATAGATTTATTAAATAAAAAAATCTTCAATGAACAACACTTGTTTTCTATCCAAAATTTAATTACATGTAATTGAACCATAAATGAATATGAAATGAATTTTAATGGATTTTTATAAACACTAAAACTAAGCAAAACACTTAAGTCTTCTACAACATGATCTTTGTGGAATTTTTATAATTCTTTTCATCAACATTGTACTTTGGGATGCATTAAATGGTGGCCCTTAAAAATAATTTGAAAAAAATAATTCTAGGTTAATTATCACACTATAAAAATACACCAAACAAAATTACTTTTATAGAATTGTATCATGTCATTTTTGGTCCACTCTAGTTTGCATGTGCCCAATTTTGAAGGAAAATTAGAAAATTATTTATAGAACTGGTTGTAAAAATCTAACAAAATCATGCATGATTTATGTATTTAGTCAAGAGAGGGTAGGAATATATGTTTGTAAGTTTTGTATTGCTTAAATGTATTCATGTTTGATAATCTTCTTTAATGTACATTGTCATTTTTTCAAGCGTTGTAAGTAATAAAATTACGTCCTTTGCAAATTTTTAAGTTGACCTTTAAATTTCCTCCATTAATCAAATTAACATTAATTTAAATTTGGGAGCAATTAAAGTTGGGGTGCATAAAAGGACTATTTCACCCCAAAATTAATGTTAAGATATTATTATGAATGATTAGTTCACCAAATTATTTGTTTGTTGGTTTTGCATAGTTCTTTATATATAACATATTTCTTTGATCAAAATGGTTGTGATTGTTTGTGATTTAGATGATTTTAACATGTCTTTATGTGTCCTTTAACATGACTTAAGAATTGTGTTCTAGTGCGTAGTTTTATCAAAAAAAATTAGGAATAGTAATATTTGTTCAAATTGCTTTATATTTTTGCCAAGAATAAAATAAAATATGTTTTACATGTTGACATAAATTTTTAGAGTTATACAACATTAAATTACATGGAATTGATGTTAAAATCTCTATTTTTTTCATTAAAAAACTACATTAATAAGGACAATCATACTAATTTTTTTAATAATTAAGTTGCATTCCAAAGGGTTGGAAAGAAATAAAGGATATGTGGATTAAATGAGGACAATATTTGATGTTTTTATTAAAATTTTGGCACTTCAAATGATAGACTATCATTCTAGAATGTTGTGGGGTCCTAAATGTTTACTTCAACAAGACATTTAAAGTTTGTTCAATTTATTTTTACCACCTATTCTCCCATTTTTTGGTTGAAGGAATTAAACACACATTATCCACCTTTCATGGTTTAACACTTCAAAACATTGATTTTGCCTCATGATTCAAAACATAAGACACATGGCAATCCTTATTCCTATTTTGATATCCCAACTATGAAATTGCAAATATAAATTTTTCACATTCTATAATTTTAATTCTTGTGACAACATGGATGATATATAAATAGAAAACATGATAATGTAAAAAATTCATCTCAAGGGAATCTATATATATTGTGTTTGGAAAGTTTAGGATATCAAAGTGATGTTTACCCCATCCCTTCTCCAACCCCAAAAATCCCCAATTACACCTTTTCTTATATTTTGTTTGACTCTGAGATCATTTGACAAATATGAAGATATAAACAAATATCATAAACAACAATAACAAATTAAAGGTGTATTGCAATAAAACCCACATATTCATTATTTTGACCTCATTGATTATGGTCAAATCTTGGGAGAATGTAAACTAAAAATGAAGCCCATTATACTTCTTCCATTAATTCATTTTAATTGGGGATTCATTGATACACACAACCACTTTCCCTTGCTATTAGCCTAGGAATTGTGTGTCCAAAATTTTATAGGAGATTCAATTTGCAAACATGTGCATCATTATTATATTTAATGATTTTGGCATGAACATTTGACTTGGTTTTGTTTCATTTCCATGTTTAATAGATTGAATGTTGGTGCATGTTATATTCTCATTGAGAAATAAATGGGTATTGATAAAAGAATTTCAAAAGCCATCACATACTAATGCTCTGTGAGCACTCATATCCCTTCACAATTAAAAAAAAATGAAAGGCATGGAACAAACTTTATTTACATTTCAATGAAACAAAATAATAACAACAAAAACACACAACATCATTGAAGCATTGCAACATAATCAACTCAAACGAACCTCTATAACAACAAAAGGTTGAATTAAAATAACTAATAACATGTCAAAGAACCCACAAAAAAATTATAATGCAAACTTGAATGCACATGAAAAAACAATTGTAATCAACAAGACACAACAAAATTGAAATGCACATTGTGAACTATATGCAAACTGCCAAAAAGATGAAAGACCTAAAATGTATGCCACAAACTAAGAGCATTAAGAGCAAATGACTTAAAAAAATCATAGACTGAAATATGTATTGTGAATTGAAATCAAATGACCAAGAGTTAGGTGATCAAAATAAGCCTAACAAATTGCATGCAAGAAAGAGAAAGGAAGTAATGAACAACAAATAAATAATAAATAAAAATTGAAAATGAAAAATGTGCCTAGAATGTCAAAATACTTGTGCAAGAAAGAGGTTTTAAAAGAGGAATGAATTGAGGAACAAAAAAAGAAAAATAAAAATGAGTGAAAAGTAGATAGCAACATAAAGTCATGTCTAATTGCAATAATAGTTGCATGGTGAAATATTGTTAAGTTGGCAATATGCACCACTTTATGTCCAATTGTCAATAGGTCACTGATAGGTTACTGGTAAGTTGGTGTTAGATCATGGCATGTGACATGTTAGTCTCTAACCTTAATGTTAGTAGTGTTAACATACTTGGAGATACTTATGGAATAGCATCTGTTCAAATATTTTGGCAAGTAGACTTTAGTAGATTGCCAAGTCCACATTGCCATGTCTGGATTCCCAAGTCACCAACTCCTCATTGCCGCCCATCTGTCAAGTCCGCTTCAACCACTGGACTGCTTGAATAGGCTTGAAACTGCCCGAAACTTAGACAAATTATGAGCTGTCCAATCCCTGGATTCTTTTGGTCTGCCCAAACTTCTGCCTGAAGAACCCAGACTGCCCTGATTTTTTCTTCAAATGCTGCTTCACATGCCTTTTCATAAAAAATGATACAAAGAAAACATGAAATTGGAAACTCAAAAGCTTTGAATCTCCTCTCACTGTGTTCAAAAACTAATTTAGAGGGTATTTGAATTTTGAAAGGTCTGTTCTCAACCTTCAAAGAGCCATGAAGTCTAAAGAAAAGAGAGAGAGAGAGAGAGAGAGAGACACACACACACACACACACACACACACACAAAAGGAAAAAGGGATGGGGGAGGTTGGGTGAGCCAAGGCAGCCCCAGGAAAAAAATTAAAATGAGGGGCAATCTGAGTAATTGGCGAAAGCTTAGGCAGACCAGAAAACAATTCAGGCATTGGACAACCCAGACTTTTATGGGCAGTCTACAAGGTAAAGTGAACTTGTTGATTTGGCAATGTTGGAGTTGGCAACTTGGGAATACCAAGTAAGGGAACATGGACTTGACAATTGGGCAAAGGCAATATGGAGTTTGCAAAATAGTAAAACTGAACTTGGCAACAAAGTTCAATAGAAAAATATTAATGTGGACTTTGCAATTTAGCAAGTGGACTTAGACACAGGTAAAGTGTGAACTTGGCAAAACGCCCAATCAGACTGTGAGTCCATAATAGATAACACTCTGTGTGAATGAAGAAGCTTTAGAAAAAGTTGATATTAATATAACAACCAATGGAAGTAGGTACCTAGCCTATGAGCTACCTTAGAGAAAAGCTGATATTAACGTAGCAACCAATGGGAAAGAGGTACCTAATCCTACTACCTACCTTGGATATGGAGGACGTGGCACTTCTTAACTAGATTGGTAATAATATCTACAATGCTTCACGCGGTTCTGAGCGACGTGGACGTAGCGGATTGAATCATGGAATTAAATTTCGGAGTGGGAGCCAATGACGGCTGCCGGGGCAGGGGTTGGGGGCGGCTTCTTCTACAAAGATCTGAGTAGATTATTAAGTTACTACCTACCGCCCTCCCATTTTTCGCCACTAAATTTCCCCATTTCTTTGCAGGGTTTTCTTTTTCAAATTCTTGAGGTAGGAGAGTTGGCATTGGGCAATCATCCTTAGCCAAATTTGGCAACAGGTCAAAGAGGAAAGTCGATGTAAAAAAAAAAAAAGCTTTGGTCTAAATCTGGCGATTTTCAGCCCCTTTTTTCCCCCCTTTCTACAGTGACCAGTAATTCTTTTTTCTCAAATTTGTGAATGAAAGTGGTTGGCCATCAAGCGCAAAAGGACTTAGCCAAATTTGGCTAGACGTCTGGTAGGAAAAAACTAAGGTTCCTCCTTTAATTTGGTGACTTGTTGAAACCTATTCTCTAAATATGGCTACTTTAGAACTTTTTTCGTCATAATGTGGCCACTTGGACCCATATTTTTCAAAGAAAGCCCTTGATACCTTTAGCACCCTCCTGTTTTTCCATAGCAAAAATTCACCAAAAAGCAAAGACTGGCTACTTTCGGCTATTTCTTAAAAAAAACATCCTTTGTAGGATACCTACTTCCTTTTTTTTTAGTGCTAAGTGGCAAGATTTCGCCCCCCAAAGGAAAGCTGATGTTAAATAAGAACGTGAAAAATCAAAAGCTACTGATTTGGTTTTTCACGCTATGGAAATCGAGATTTAAGAGAGAAATTAATTAATTAAGAGAATAGGCCCCTTAATTTTGGATTTTGGAACTTAGTTAAACCAACGAGAGAGCGCCAGCTTTAGCGCCACTTGTTGGCACCTGGGATCTTCGTCCACCGAGGGGCGGAAAAAATCCAGGTCCAAATTCAGGTCGCTAGAAAAACGCGACCTCAGTTCGCCGTCTTCACTGCAACACAAGCTCTCTACAAGACTCAACATCATTCCTCGCTCTTTCATTCCTCAGGGATCAAACTTCTCCTCTGATTTTCGATATTTTTTCTTCGATTTTCTGGAATTTTTTTGAAGCAGTTCTCCCAAATGCATCTTCTTCGTCTTGAATAAAATTTTCTTTAAAGGGTTTTGTTTTCGATTTTTTTTGGAGGGTCTTGTTTAGACAGACAAACATAGACAGACAGAATCCTGACCTAAAGAGTTTTCTAGTGTGCCGGCTTCGGTTGTTCGATCTAGATCGATGCGGCGTTTGTTTGCGTCATCAATGCAGGCTTGACGTGAAGTTCTTGGGGTTTTTTTTTTTTTTTTTGTTTGGCTCTACAGTTTTCCTCGAATCCTCACTGACTTAATCTGATCCATCTCAATATGGAGTCTCTGCAATAGCGAACGGGACTTCCCAAAGTGAACTGTGGAGGACTGATCCTTGAGCTTGTCCAAATACTTTTTCATTACTCGCGATTTTCTTCTGGCTCGGAAATTGGTTGTGGGTGTTGTTTAGGAACGCCGCTTGCAGCTATCTGCGCCGGCTCGTGGAAACCAGCAGGAGATTTTACAAGAATGGCAAGATCGGGTTTTCGGGAGGCGCCATCGCCGTGGGTACCAGTCACCATTTTGGGAGTTATTTTGGTCATCATCGTGCTGCCATTTTCGCGTCCCGAACCAGCGATCGCCTACCAAGCGCCCAGGCAGGGGGGTTTCGCATTGCCTTTACTTTGGATACCTGTTCTCCTCATAGTTCTTTTCCAATGGATGACTGGCTCGAGACCTGAGCTGTACGGGGGACGACCTTACGGCGCCTCTTCTCGCGAAGCTCTTGGATTAGCTGCTGGACCTCCCGGATACTATAACTCACGAGCTGGAATTGGGGGGCCATGGTCACCGGTGGCTAGATCTTCATGGAACGAGTATCACAGACAGAGTAACTACAGTGTTGGGAACTTGCTGTGGACCAGCTTCATGGATGTCGGTGGGCACTGGCTACTGATTTTCGTCGGCATTATGTTCTTTTCCATGATGGTGGGATCGCGCACCGCATATGGAGCTGCTGGTCCAACATATGCAACCACCCCTGCGTTCAGCTTCCCCTGGTCACTGTTCTTTCCTTGGAGACCTGTGGTCCAGCTCCCGGCATACTAAAATCTCGTGGAGTAGTATTCAGAATATATACTCAGATAGTTGAAAATAATTTCAATGTCCTTAGCAGTTCTGCACATCCTTGCTGAACTTTACATAGATTAGTAAAAGGAAGAAAGACCCACGTCTTTGGTGCCCACTGCCTGCCGGATGATCACGGATCTCACCTTCTTCACCACCGGAACAAGTATCATCACATTGCAACTAAGGCACCAAAACAAAACCGGTTCGTTTCTACCCAATTTTGTAGGAAAATTGTGTACAAATTCCCTATTGTACAGCTGGTATAGAAGATGTAAAAATTTGTAAGAACTTTCCTTTTTATGGGGGTGTGTATGCAATGCTCAAATTTATGCTCAAATTTTCTTTTGTAAATTGGAAAGTCCTTCCGTGCTCACAAATTTTCTTGGGGAAATTGAAATGTCCTGTATTTTGATGACTTTTGATGACTTTTGCACATCAAAGTTAATTAAATTGAATGTTTTATTAAAACTGGTTCTTTTCTTATAATCAATGTTTAATTACTTATTTATTTCAATTTTGTGAGGTACGTGGTCTGCTGATCATCCACAAGAGCACTTAGCCAAATTTCGTTCGTTGCACGTCACAGATGAAAATAACAATATTTAGGAGGAAGCCTGCTATATTTTTGCCACAATGCACAAGCTAGAACTCATTATTTAAATGTGGCAATATCAGATTTTTTCCTCAAAATTAGACTTTGGGCTATTTCTTTCCAAAAAAATCATTTGTGAGTCATACAGGCCCCCTTCTTTTTTCATTACTAGGACTAGGATGTAAAATTTCGCCTGAAAAAAAATCGCTAAACATAATAGGTTTAGTGAGGTTAATTGACAATTGACATTTTGTTTTCACAAGTTTATTAAACATTTTTGGGGATTTTTTTGACATTTTTCGAAAAGAGAAGAAAAGTATTTACATCCAGACCTATGCTGCACTTCGCAAGTCGCCATTATAGCAGCACTTTTGTAAAAATATTATCTGCCACCTAGGACATTCGCCATTTAATGCTCATTAATGGTAGGGATCCTGGCCATTGGACCTACTTGAAGAATTGGAAAAAGAAGCACCCCTGGTCAATATTGCTATTCTATTTTACTACTTTGCCAAGTAGATGTTTACCTGTTTGACAGGTCCACTTTGTGAAATCACTAAGTGCAGAGGATCACTTGGCTATTTTTTGCTAAGTGGGTTGTCTATTTTTTTTTTCCTGGAATGCTCAATCTTCAGCTCCCAAAAAAATCAAACTGCTGTTGATTTTATTTTATTGGCTTGGTCCCAAACTTGGGATAAGTAGAGGGGTTGTGGGAACTCCTTCTGAATGGTGGTAATGAAATTAGACTGAGTTTTAAGGTGAATGGATAGGAGGAATAAGTGAAGTCAAGTCAAAAATATTGCACTTAAAGCTGAAGTAGTTCAGTTAAACTTGAAGCCAGATAGATACATTGAACAATAGATCAATCAATTTAAACACGTCATGCAAGTATTTATCTATGAAGGAAGGTAGTTTGTTTGTTTTGTTTTGTTTGTACTTATGAGATCCACCGAAAGGGGGATGCTTCAGATTGTGTTCTTGGTCTCTTAGGGAGGGTGGATCAGCTTTGTTTCATGGCAGTTGGGCTTGCGGTGTAGAAGTTCTTGAATGTTGAATGATTTCTTCACTGAAAATTAAATTAAATCGTAGCTGAAATTTCCAGAGGAATTCGAATGTGCTTTTAGTGTTGGAAATATTCAAGATGAGCAGGATTTAATAGAATTTATTTGGTAGGATTTAGATTCAGAATGTTGGAGATATTAATTTATGAGTGATTTCTGCCACTGAAAATCAAATAAATTCCAAAAAACCAGGTTTTGGAAAAAATAATCAGTTGATGCAGTAACACATGGACCAACAGCACAGGCCACACTAGTAAATATATTAATTCATTCAAAATCATATAAAATATAATAAAATATAATTTGTTGCCATAAAATAGTCATCATAATGCAGAGCATGAATTCAAATTTTTTTTGATGCACAACGTGAATGGTGCATTCACCATTCACAATTGAGGTATACAAGATGAATATCACATTGCAAAATCACATTGAATTCCAACTTTCATTGAGTATTATGATTTTTATAACTTAAAAAGAATATAATTTTTATTATTCATTAAATAGGAATAATTGTTTTTTGCATGATGGCATAAAATTTTAGTATTAATAAAGAAAAAATTATTGTGAGTGGATGATGTTAAAATTTCAAAAAAAAATCATTACTAATGTACATAGAAAAGCATGGTCATACTAATTTTGTTAATAGTTAATTTACTTTCCAAAGGTTTGAAAATAATTATAGAATATGTGAATAAAACAATGATGTTATTTGATGTTTTAAAAAAGATTATGACTTTCAAAGTGAGAGAGATTGTCATTCTAAAAATGTTTTAAAATCTTAGATTCATTATTTAGGTTTATGCTTCAACAAAACATTTCAAATTTGTTAAATTAATTTTTATCTCACATAATAACATATATTAATTGAAGGTCAAAACATACATATTCACTTTTCACTGTTTAACATTTCAAAACATTCATTTTACTTTAAGACTCATAACAAAACTAGGCCATTGTTTTTGTTGTGATAGGTCAATAGTGAATGTGCTTACAAATGTATCATATGCATGACTAAAAATTATACATATGAAGATTACACCTAAAAAAACAAAAAGAAGGAGCAACTTAAACTTTCATATATGTGTCATCATATGTATGGGCAAACCCATCATTTGGTGGTACCAATAGAAATGTCACACCACAAAATTTTGAGTTCTGCCCTATTTTAAAACAAGATAGGATTCATTGAACAAAACTTTTTCATTTCAAATTTTATATCAAAAGATTGCTCAAGTCATGTATAATTTGAAACTTCAAGTGGATTTACAAAAGTTTTAATTTTAATATTCCACATGGTGGTCAAGGAAAATTTTTCAAGAAAGTAATACTTGGGGTTCCTTTGTTTAGGAACACAAAAGGAACATGATTTTTCACTTTTATTTATATTTAAAAATTTAGGTAAGCTTCAAATACTTCTTTAAATTTTTTTTTTAACAAATCATGGATTGAGGCAATCATAATTTTTTAATTTTTTTTTGGAAAGTCAAGATTAGGAAGTTTTGAAAGCCATTGCATTCAAGTTTACAAATTTATAATAATTCTCACTTTTTTTTGTTTCAATCAGCAATTTGGGCCATACATTAGTGACAATAGTTAATAAACCAAATTTTTTTTTTCAATGGTGCAACTTGGCACTTAATGATAAAAGGGTCAAGATTTTTAAAAACACATGTCAAGAATATTTTAGGAACACAAATTTCTTATTTGTGTAACTTATGTAGGTAGTTACAATTTTCATAATGTATACATAGGTGGGAAACACAAAGTTCATGTAGTGCAAGTCAATAGTAAAAAACATAATTTTAAAACACTAGTTTATTTTATTAAATTAAACGAGGCCCATTGTTCCATTGAATTTTGGTGAGGTGGTGTTTCATGGTACCACCGAAGGATGGGTTTGTCTATACATATATATTTGTGGAGCCTTCAACTTTTCAATATTTTTGATGTGATACAAAAATCAAAATGGCACATTGCAAAAGTGAAAATTGAATTTGGGAAGCACTTTATCTAATTAATTCAAAGAAAAATAAGTACACTATAAATATGTGGATTTAATTAAACTGTGGAAAAACCATTATTCCATACTTGAAAGTGCCTCCTTTCTTGACAAAAAGTTACCTAAGCAATGAATCTATCTAGATGTTTCTTTTGACAACAATGAAATAACACCTAATCATGCACCATTTTGGATGCATTTCAATTAAAAAGGAAACTTTTTCTCATTAGGTCCTCCCTAGGCAACCAATGTCTTTGGTTAGCACAATTACATAGTCTATTATATATATATATATATTTGGTACCTTTTTATCAATTTTCTTTCTTTTCCTTTTTTATCAACTAAAAGATGAATGTCACAATGGGTAGTGTCGTGACATTCGGTGTTGTAAGAATATAAATTCATAATAAACTTTATTGAACAAAAAAACTAACTAACGAAAGGTAGATGGGCACGACATGAATTGCTATGACTTACATACCGATTGACCTATTTATCTACTTACCTAAAATGACATACTTGCACCTACTTATCACTTAAAGGATGACATCATAAAAATATGAAAATATTGCATGAAAAACAAGTAGATACTTGGCTCCCCCCACCTAGCTATCTATTGACCAACCTGCTACACATTGACTTGTCCCAACCTACATGGCCCCCTTTACCTACCTACTATTGTTTCCTATATAGACTAACGAGGAATGAAATTTATGAACTTCAAGAAAAACTTGATGCTAGTGTGAAAAGAATGTGAGTGCTGCAAATGCCTTGTCGTCCTTGACTTAAGCTTTACTTTTTAGCTTTGAACCATACTATAAAGCTAACCCTAACATGCATGTATTGCAATAGGTGCTCAAAGGACTTATACCTGGGGTACATCCAAAAACTGTGAAATTCAAAGCAAGGGTAATGTGCAAATGCAATACTTTTTTCTCCCTTTTTTTAAAAAATTAATCAAAAATGGAAAAATAGCAAAATGATTACATAAGACTTTCATATTTTGCAATTATAATTGAAATGGGAAAATAGCTAAGGCAATGCAATATCTTTAATTGTTTATGGACTATAATTGAAAATGACAAAATATTTTTGGGAATATAATGTCCCCATGTTTTTCTTGCAAACTCTAATGTGTCATGGCAAAATTGTTTGTAATACCCTCTTTTTTAATGTCATCTCTAATCTAACATGGCAAAAGCATTTTTAACAATGTTGGGGGGTTACAAGGTTCTAAGAAAAGCCTTTGGTTCCAATTCCTAAAAATTTCAAGGAATTGGTTTTGATTTGATTTTGGTTCATTTGAAAAATAAAATAAAATGAGACCCAATTCTACTTTCAATTTTTAAATTGAGGGTTCAATTTTGGTTTGTGGTTCCATAACTTCAAGTTCCAAGTAACCTTCAGTTTTGGTTCCAAAACCTAAACCACCAAAACTCCAAGTAAAGAAAATCTGAACTTTTATTCAAAAAACAAATAAATTTTTACAAAGGTTTGACAATTTCAAACTAATAAAAAATAACCTACTTTTAATTTCTAATCTACAGTAATAAGTCTCTCGAGGATCATATCCATTTTTTTCCATTGACATGTGGTTTATGTTTAAGGTTTCATACAATTATATTTACCACCTTGAAATATGATCACTTTGTCACCCTTGAAATCAGCCCTAAAGTATCCCAAAATCTGCCCTAATATTTCTTGAACACACCCCTAAATGTTACCCTCAAATCTACCTCAAAAGACACCCCCTCAAAAACTAGTTAATTCACCCTCTATTTGCCTCAAACATCTTCCTCATTCAGCCTGAATTCAAACCCTTCAATCCCACAACCTATGGTACCTATACACAATTGTATACATCTACCTTTAGGCCACTCATACTGAGGTGAAAGTATGCATGACACAATTGTTACATTTTCATGGAACCACACAAAACCATAAACAAAATCAAGACTTATCAGTTTGCATACAATTCCATTCAGTTTGCATCCAATTCCATCCAATTCCATTCCATTCAATAAATCAACTTTGTCAAAGTGCATCTCAGGAGACAACCATCCCACCTGGATCGCACCTATGCAAGCCACTCAACACGAAAAGCAGCTGCATCCATAGCACCAGTAAGATTTGCAGATTGGCCACCCAAGACTATTCATTAACTCCATTCTGTTTTGTCACATTGCCCAATTCAAACCTTATTGCAATATAAACTGGATCAGATTTCTTTCCAGATATTCCTGAATGTGTATCTAGTTTGCAATCACAAGTATGCACTTGGCAAAGGTATGCATCTACATGTAACTATCCAGTAGACCTATTAGATTAATTTTTTTGTGTAATACACTATGGGAATGCATATGTCCTTGCAAAACATCGTGATTTCAAACTTTGTAGAAACTTTTGAGCTAGGTAGGCAACAATTATGACAGGAGAAATATAAGTTCAACTCCAAAGTCACCCTCTTAACAGATAGAGTGTAATTGTTGACTGTTGGTGAGTGTGTGAGTAGCCCAGATTGTGCATACTTGAAACGGTGTGGGCTGTACAACCCTCCTTCAACCCATGGATTCATATCAGACCACATAACAGGCGGACTTCTTGTCTTGATAACATTAATAAGAGCAGCACCTGTACATTGACAATCCACAAATATTCTAATTCATGTCAAACTACAGTACAATTCAAGCCTTTTTGCTTCAGACACTGGTTGTTCATTTGGGTTCTTCCAGGAAATTCTTATTTGGCCAACATTTTGAACCCAAGGCTAAAAGACATGAAAAGCATTAAAATTCGAATAGAGCAATCCAGACTCCTACTTGGGCAGAGAGTTCTAAAGATCCTGCAAACCATGTATGCTTTACTAGGGAAGTAATACTGGATTGTCAAGTCATGGCTTTTGCTTATTAGGGCATCCAAAATTTAAGGACTCAAATTCAAGTACAACAGGATAGAGTTGATTTGTATTGTGGAGTAAAAGTATGGACTAGTGTGGTGTGGGCAATAGTCTTTTCTATACCCAGCTGGATACAGTTTTGGCATATTTTAAACCTTTAATACTAAACAGATCAAGGTCCGTTAGAAATATAAACTTTTAAAGACCCATTAGTTTTCAATTCTACAATGTTTTTCACTTGGACCCAAATACCAATCTAGATTGACCTTGGCAACCCATCCAAAATAGGTAGGTAAGTAAGAAAATCAGCAATACAAGATCAGTTGATGGTTTACAGTTTATATATTGGTAAGGACTGTCTAAACTACCTCCCTATTAACACCCTTTTAGCAGGTTGTTACTAGGTAGGTATCAAGAAAAGCAACTAAGCTAACCACCATGGTTAGCAAGGGAACTGGATCTCAAAAGATTTAAACTGTTTCCAAACCACTTACCGGCCTTACTTTAATGGTGCACTGGAGGGTGCTGTTTCACTCTGGCCGGGCAATATTTCTGTTTAAAAGGTCCTCAAAACAACAAATCCAATTTCCATTAAGGTTGTTAGTTGTTTAAGTGCTGGGGGAACCCTCTTCAACTGGTTGAGTTGGGACAGTCAACCCATAGGGGGACAATGGAAAGAAATGGGGTCCACAAGCAACTGGTGGCATGATGGTAGGCCCTTTGTGCCAGATTCAAACAAAATCATGAGATGATGGAATTGTAGCTCAGGACAAGTTCAGATGAAGGTTTTTTTCAGAAATGATTTTATTCTAACAAAAGGTAGAATGAATTCAAATCAAAATTTCACACAATACACACATAACACACATAATACAAATGGTGAAAACTTATACGTTTTGAGCTAGGATGACCCATAGATTTAAAGCTTGATCTTTATGTGCTTTACATCAAATGAGGAGTTCATCACAAATGCTTAAAAACTTTGATTTATGAGGATCACTCATAAGTACAAAAAAATTTCCTTGTGAACTTTTTCATAATCAAAGAACATGTGAGTTTATTATATTCTAGGTTCACTACACATAAAAATGTTGTCACCAAGCATAACAATAGATTAGCAACACAAAATTATGAAAACAAAAATGAGTCTAAAATTTCACCCACTACCCTTTTAATATTTGAAAGGAAAGTACAAATGAATTATCCACCCCCTTTTGTTTAGATCTAATGAAAAATTTGTACTTGAATTAACTTTAAACCAATAATATTATTCCACTTACTAAGCTTTTAGAGCACACTCCCTTTCCTTTGATGAACCATTATGTTGTTTGACATCTTGTTGTCTAGAATGAAATTAATTGACTTTTATTTATGCCTAACAAAAAATAAAATAAAATAGCCCATACATTAGTCCAAAAACGATTCTTGCTCAAAGGATCCTTATTCATAAGGCCAATAAGGTGCATTATTTACTTATCATATCTATCATTCTTTACCCCAAATTGTAACTAATATTATTTACAAATTTTATATATAGTAACCAAATCTGGCCAAGGTGAATCAACACTCCCAACATTACCTTCACCTTCTTAAGCAAAGCCTTGAGCAACTCAAAATAAATCCAAAAAATGATAGATTTGGATTCAAAGATGTCAATTCAGTCTAACCAAGATGAATCTTTAATATTTAGAAGCAATTTAGATGAATTTTGGGTATTTTATGATGGTACTTGAGTGTGGTGCTAGTTCACCCAAGGCACCAAATTTGATGTTACAAAACCATGCAAATTGTGTGGGATAATGCTTGAGGAGCTGGGAGTTCTACAAAGAAAACAATCTAGCTATGTACAAGAAAGCAATCTGCAAAATTTGGAACATCGGAGTACAGCTGAGCGCGAATTCTGTGATACTCGCATGTTATTACAGAGAACACTTCACAATTTCTGTGCAGTCCATCATATGCATTTCCCTCTTCTATTTCTCACAAGCTAGGCTTATACAATAAACCCCCGTGAGTCTACTTACCAGGTAGTGTAGCTTCCTCAATATTATTAGCACGGGCTTCCAGTGTAGCATCCGTTGCACCTGTGACTTGAACACCCAATGAAATCAGTCTTTCAATTCGATTTTACGGTTTCAGATTGCACAATTCACTAGGCCTTATTACTCCAACGAGTACGTGGAGGTGTGCGTAGTTGGTTTACCAGCTGCCAGTGCGCTTGAAGATCGTTCTCTTCTTGCTCTTGCTCTCGCGAGATGCAAGCTCCACGCTGCAAAGCTTACTCCAGGTGTGCTGAGCAAGACCATGACGACACAGTATAACACTTGGCCTGCAGCCGTTTGCGTCTCTTGAGCCATCTTCTCTCCGAGTAACCTGTACAAGGACGTCAGACCTGCGCAATCTATGTGATCTGCTTTTATTCGAGATTCTGAACAAAACGCAATCGGGAAAAAAAAAAAACAAACAATTTCAGATTATATATGTGGTAGTCTGCAGCATAGAAGTCCTGAGAATTTTACTTAAGTACTACTGAGTAGTAGAGCACTCCACCAACTTGCGACTGCTGTTGCAGACTACCACGTACATATAACTAATCAAACAAACTGCATCAATTCAAATGCATTTCCTCAATCAATTCATTTCTGTTTGTCAGCGTGTGCTGGTTTTGAGTACCATCTCTATCATTTGTTCTTTCGTTGCAATGATAAAATTTGGCCGGTGCCAGATAGGTTACGAACAAAACCATAATGGGGAAAAAAATAAAAATAAAAATCTAAACAGTTTGGAATTTATATATACAATTTACCTGCTGCATTTTATGGAATATACGATACTATCTAGAGACTGTCCCTCTAAGATGATCCTTCTGCTTAACCCTAATCCTTCTAGCCACATTCAAAGTCCTAAAACAAACAAACAACTTATTCTTCAGAAGATTGTCATTCCAAAGGGACACAACTACAACTGCAGCAAACGTAATAATACCAAATGCCCCAATTTCCACAAGCACGTCGGGATGCTGCGAGCCTCCCAAAACTGCCTGAATTCAAAGCGAAGAATACAAGACCGAGCGCGAGAGAGAGAGCGAGAGAGAGAGACACACACACACAGCGCGAGAGAGAGAGAGAGAGAGCACGAGAGAGCGCGCGAGAGAGAAGAGAGTTGCGAGTGCTGAAGTGCGCAACGGATTTTGCGAGTTTTCATATGGGGGCGCGATGAAGGCGCCGGGTATCGTTCCGGTTATGTGGACATAAATGCAGTGCGCAACGGATTTTGCGAGTTTTCATATGGGTCCCGAGTATCAAATCCAGGACCCTCCGGGTATCGTTCCGGTTATGTGGCCATAAAATGCAGTGCGCAACGGATTTTGCGAGTTTTCATATGGGTCCCGAGTATCAAATCCAGGACCCTCCGGGTATCATTCCGGTTATGTAGACATAAATGCAGCTCCGGGGATTAAATCCCCCCCCCCACCTACCTACCACTTTTGTTCGGTTCTTGATTTCAAATGAACCTTCAATCCCAGTTTTAGCTTCTTTTTTTTGTTTTTTTTTAATTAAAAAAATTGAGATGAAACCTTTGATTTTTGAGATCAGGTATTTGAATTTCTAAAACTTTTAATTCTGATCATTTTTGTAAAGAATTTAGAGTCAGTCTTGCCCCAGATAAAGTATGTTTCCATTTCCATTACATACAACTAAATCCATATATAAGAAGTTTGTTCAACTAGTGCACGCATTTCAAAACAAAGGTTATCTAATATTAATTAAATACAACTAATCAAATGCAGTAATTCGTTTAAAATGTGAAGCTAATGTTTATATTTTCTTCAATAAAATTGTACTTATATATTTACATTTTATTTATGTATCTAAAAAGTTTAACTTTAAAAAAATGGGACAACACCTTTGATTGGGGTTTTAATTCAATTTATCAAATATATGAATTTTTTTATTAGGTCCCAATGATGATTTCAAAAAAATTAAAATCCTTCAATCTAGAGACCTTAGAACCTAACTTTGTAACTTAACTTGAAATTGCTAAAATTCAAGAACCTATCAACACATGGTCTAGTTATTGCTTTTTAAAATAACAACCAATTAGGTTTTTCTATTACTTAAAAAAAACACAAGACAAGTTATCAATACAAATATCAAATCATTTTTTAACCTTTGAATAAGTTGTCAAAAAACCAATCGATAATTGCTTGTTGTCATGTAAATTATTAGCCAGTTATAAAGGCTTTCATATTATTATTTTTATTTAAAATTTTAATGTTTAAAGATTGGTCATCCAATTAGGTTATTAGATTTTTGAAAATTTAATATTAGGGAACTATCAATTTAATCAATTATATAAAAACATCAATAAAAATAATTCAAAAGGAATCTTCCAAAGTTATTTAACACAAATATATTCCAGAATTATTAATTGAGAAAGAATATTTTAGAATAACTTTATAAAAAACATTTAATGGGAATATTCTAGTAAATTCTTGAAATGATAAATTTAATAAATTTAGCTACTTCATATTAATATGCAATGTGGATAATATCCTATTGATTTAAAGGTTTTCAAGATGTTTGAATTTTTTTGTCTTGAAGCTCCTAATTCTAAAAATCTTGTAAGATTTATGTCATTTCAAAGTTTTGAAATTTTGAAGGATGAAAGTTTTAAGGTTTAGTGGTTGTACTACAAACCACAAGGTTAAATATTGGTCACTTATGGGTGTTTGCATACTACAATGATCTTATATGACGTCACAATGGCTGTTTTTCTTGTATTCCTTAGATACAAGAAAATAAATAAAATAAAATTCATTGAATTAATAATAATAAAAAGAACTCACTCATTTAAAGCTATCATAATCAAGCTTCCAAAATTGAAAAAATTAAATCAAAATCATGGCTAACCAATAAGTAATGGGCTTTTGAATTTTGCCCACTCTTTTTGTCACACCTACAAAATTCATGTAAACTTTTATTTTATAATGTGTTAATTTTATGTGTTTGAAACTATGGGGTATTGGATGAATTACGTTTAAAAAACAAAAGATCCATTGAATGAATGGAACGTGATTTTAATTTATTATGTAATGGAATTTTTTAAATCCCCAAAATTATAATTATTTAAAAAACCTTTTCTAACATTTTAAAAAAAAATCTTTTGTGATATCTTTTATATGTCTTATAACATCATGATTTGAAATTAGAAATGAAATGAAATATTCATATTTTAAGCCAATTTTCAACTACACTAGAAAAGGACTTTGAAAAGGGACTTTAATTTGTTGATTTTGTGAGACTTTAATGTGTTTTCACCTTTATAACAAAGTTGGTGTTTACTAATTATTGACAACAAAGTCAATGGAGATTGATGCTATAAATAACCAAATTAATTATAGGGTTAATGGGTGGTAAATCCTAATATTTTACCTTTAGTTTAATTGTAATTTCTGTTTTTGTACATGTTTATTTCCATTTATGCAAAATTTGTAATAGAAATCCATACACCATCCATAATATTTCAATAACCACATGTCCCATAGCCCAAGTATATGCAAAGTTATGAATCTGTCATAATTATGCCACAATTTTACTTCTGATATTAATATGTAAGGAAGAACAATAAATACTAAAAATATATATAAAAAACAAAAGATAAAAAATCATGGTTCTATCTTCTAATATTCTACTTTCTCTTGTTTTTGCACTCCCACATTGGTACTCACTTTTGGAGAAGAAAAAAACTCTTGCATAAATTTAAATTCCAACTCAACAAGGTAATCTACCTTAACATGTAATTATGGATTCACTTAAATTGTCCAACTTGTTTTAGAATAAACATTACAAATTTACCTACTATTTATGCTTGTATGGTTTGATTACTACCGTACAATCTTGCCCTTAATAATGGGATGAATGTGTTTCGTGGAATCAGAATAGGTTTGGGGCATAAATTGAAAGAAGAGAACATTACACCTTGAATCATGATTGGTGCACATTGTATGAACCACTACACCAATTTCAAAATCCAAAATGTTTCTAAAATGTTTGCATGAATATAGAGTGTGTTACAATGTTTGTATGCATATTACTACCACTACTTTAGACCCAATGTCCAAAGTTTCTTCATGTATATAGAACTTAATTCTAGAAGCCTTTTGAAAAGTCTAGAATTAACAATTGGCCATTTGAAAGTTGGCAAATTTTTAAAAACACTAAATTCACTAGGGGGCCAATAGATGTTGTAACAACATATATTAACAATATTTCGCTTCCCCGGAAGATCCAATAAATACTGGAATTATAATCAATTTTTTGAATTTTCCAAAGCGATGATTTTTTGGGATAAACATGTATTATTCATTTATTTTATTTTTGAAAAAGAAAAAATTCATTGTCAAAATTTTAAAGAAGCATAATGTGGGGCCATACATCATTAGTTTATTTGACATTAATGGTGAAAAAAATAAAATAAAAATGAAAAAAATTACATTGATCATTTTTATTTTATTTTTGCATCCAACATACAAAAATAAATTTTAATATTTCAATTTCATAAATAAGGTTTATTATTTTGTAAATGTCTTCATCCAATTATTTTATGCATTATTTTTTCATGATAATCCATTTTTATATTGAAAATTGGTGACTTCAAAATTCATTGCATTCATAGATATTGAAAATTATGTTTTATCCTATACTAGAGTTGTAGGTATGGTACCTACACATGTAAAATCAACAAAATAATAAGCCTTTGAACACCCCTTTGCATCTTTTAGGATTATCCTCCCCCATTATGTTTGGTATTTTAGAATGGCAAATAAAGAAGAGGAGGAGGAAAAAGAGTATTCTCTTTTTGCTGGATATATATTATAGCCAAAAAACGAAATTAAAAGTGCCAAAAGCAAGTTTTTTAAAATTCTCAATAGCCATCAATGTTCAACCAAAATTTGAGAAAAAATAGTCAGATTTCCATACGTGGTTCAAGTACTAGGTAGTCCACAATGTAAAAGGCTATTTAAAATATTTTATTTTTGAATTTGGTTAAATCTTCCTGGGGACATTCATCACTTTGGCTACATCATAAAATTGCCAATAAAAAAAAAGTGTTGAGGAGCAGTTATACTTACTCCAATCTTCTGATGCTCATCATTAGTTAGCATCCCAAACTTAGGATTTAGCATGAAATTGCAACAAGTTTTTAAAACCTTTCCAAATAGTTAAAAGAAAACTAGTTTAAAAATGCCACCAAAACTAAAATCACAATCCAAATGTGGTGAAAAAATTTCAACAATTTTTTTTTCCCCCAAATTTTGGCAATTCTTTTCAGGAAAAAAATGAGAACATTGCAACAGAATAATTTTTTTTTGATCTTCACATAAATTTGGAAAAACTTCACACACAAAAAAAAATATATATATACCTAAGGAGGTCTTAAGATTGCCATGGCTGATTGAAAAAATGACTTGGAAGCAATCATTATGTTTTAATTTCCAACTTCCTTTGCATGTGGAGATGACATGTGTTCACCTCAACTTCTGCATTGATTTAGAAGAGCATTGAAGTTGAAAGATAAACAAAGAGGTCAAAAGTCTAAAGTTTGAATCCCCTTGTGATGATCTTGAGTATCTTTCTTTTCAGATAATATGATTACATCTTATTGGATTTGAACTGGAATTGCAATTAGAAACTATCATGTGACACATGAGGCTCTTGAGAAAACTTTGCATCTACTTTGCCATTGGGTATGTAGTAGTGTTGATCTTTTCATTTATTTATTTGATTTCACCAAAGTGTGTGATTGTTGAAAAGTTTTAAGGCCAATTTTTTCCAAGTTCAAATCCAAAAGCCATTAATTTGCAGAATAGCAAATTTAGAAATTTGCCACCAAAAAAATCATTGATGGGGCGTATGGGCGTATAATATATATGCTTAGTAGTGTTTTTTTAATTGGTGTAGTCATGATGGACTACATGTACGGTTAGAGCTGCAACTACTAATGTTGTGTGGGTGGCTGGGTGTATGGGTGTATGGTATTTGCATTGTGTTGGGTTTTGTTTAGCCATGGGAAATCAGCTCATTTCATACACCTGTTGTGCTCCCCTATGTCTCCTGAAAGTGTTTTTCATGCCAACCACACAACTATGAATGTTTCGGTTAGAAAACATTGTAAACATTTATTGATCATACAAGTAAGTAAACCCATTTTGCAACCAAAATGATCAGGAGAATAAAATGGATAGCAAGAGTGTGTGCATTTTTCGATGTCCACTAGGCATTGAAAGAGGGAGTAGGACTTGATCAGTCTTATAATTCATTTGGTGAAGGAGCTGTCGCATTCCTAGCCTTGGGCTTGCGACCAAGGCAAGGGGTTGCAAGGTTGTGGGCCAAGAGGGAAGCCCGAGAGTCATGCCGCATGCTCCCAGGAGTGCAAGAGAGTGTGAGGGAATAGACCCTCACACTCCCAAGGGAACTCCCACTTTGGGAGTTGGAATCCCAATGGACTTCCAAATGTTTAGAAAGCAATTGCAAGGGTCAAAACCCAATGGATTGAAAAGTTATTTACATCATTAGAAAGATATTAAAACGTAAATGTTTAAAATGAACTCGCATCACCCATTTGAACATCTAAAACACAAGTTATGGCCAAAAGAAAGGCCAGTAGTCAAATTAGTACTTCGACTCCTGACCATTAAAAGTCAGGAATCGACCAGATTTCCTTTTTCTCAAGTGACATGACACATAACGTTAGAAAGCTCTTGATGAAAGCTACAACTTTACTTCAGACCTCATCTCAATCCGAGGTTTGCACACAAAGTGATGGGCCCTAAAAGTTGTAGGAGTCCCAACTTTGGCAATTTCAAAAGTCCCACTTAAGAGTCCCAGGACAAAATGCCATTTGGATGTGGGCCTCATGGAGAGGCACAAAGTATACTATAAGGGGGAAGGTGGTGGCTTCCCCCAACCCAAATCACGAATTACCGAATCAAACCCTTGCGAATAGACACCAATTATTTTATATAAGTAACGAATATGTAAACCCATTTTACAAGCAAAATGATCAAGAAAAAGGATTAACAGGACCTTGAGAACTGTTTAGTTAATAATTTTAAGTTGGGACAGTTTTCATTCGATGGGATAGTAAAAATTTAGGAAGCATTTTGTTTTCAACAACCACATGTCATGAACGTAGCTTCCATTGCAGCCATTTTTGTAGGGAATTTCAACTCGTGATTTGGATGTGGGAATTGTGACCCATCAAGAGAGAAAAACAAGCAATATATAAATTAAAAAAATCATCACAACAATTCCATGTAAACAACATTGGTCGTCATCGTGCCATTCGAGTAGAAAACAGAGACGTCATTCACACACGTAACTCGTGATAGAACTACATACAATTGGCTATGGGTGAAGACAGGTTAAGGCAAGAAAATGCCAATGATTTTCATGGTCTAACCTTGCGCCTTGTTAATGGTCATAATGAATGCCAATTGCAAGGGGAACTCGTGCCTTTGTAGGGTGAATGGCCACTTTGAACAGTTTCTTATTGTGGTGATGCATAGTATGTTGACAATATTCCCCACATGCGTGCCACCAATGATTTGTGCGATAATCAATCTCCGTGCCAGGCACCAAATGATTAAACATGTCCCATTACAAAGTCTAAAGGCCGCATCAAGATTTGTTAGTAAGATAACAAGGACGCCAACTTTGAGGGCCACGCGATGTGGTGGCATACTTGCTAGAGTAACGGTGTTAAGAAATTCCGTGCCAATCGCCATAGCATGGTCGTCCTTCGTTTCCACCGAGTCTAACACACCCCCAACTCCTTGAAGGATTCAAATGTGGGTCCCAAATAGAAAACAATGGAAGGGCAAACAATCGAGGCACGCTCCCTGGTTCGCAACACTTTGGAGGGGTAGAGGGGCGTGCTGGAGCTCCGGGATGGGATTAGGAAGAATTGACAAGCTTCAATTACTCACACGAACTTGCACAAAACCAACACAAGGTGGTTAATGCATAGATAGAACACCTTTGGTGCTAGGACGAGCCACAGGCAACTTGGACTCACAAGACTCACCACGGTCTGGACTTGGGGGAAGCCACCACCTTCCCCCTTATAGTATACTTTGCACCTCTCCACAAGGCCCACATCCAAATGGTTTTTTGTCCCGAAATTGCCAAGGTTAGGACTCCTGCAACTTTGAGGCGCCATAACTTTGTGTGCAGACCTCCAATCGAAATGAGGTGTGAAGCAAAGTTATAGCCCTCGTCAAAAGCTTTTCAACGGTATGTCACACGCCACTTGCACAAAAGGAAATCAGGTCGATTCTCGACTTTTAGTGGTCAGGAGTCAAATTGCCAATTTGACTACCGGCCTTTCTTTTGGCCATAACTTATGTTTCAAATGTCCAAATGGGTGATGCGAGCCCATTTTAGACATCTACATTCCAAGAGCTTTCCAATGATATAAGGAACGCTTCAAGAAATTTAGGTTTGACCCTTGTAATCGTCCTCTAAAAATTTGGGAGTCCACAAAGACTCCAACTCTCAAAGTGGAACCCCTTGGGGGTGTGAGGGTTCATTCCCTCACACCCTTTCACACTTTCGGGAATATGTTGTATGATTCCCGGTTTCTTTCTTGGCCCACAACCTTGCAAACCCTTGCTTTGGTCGCGAGTCGAAGGCTAAGGTTGCGATAGAGTTTGCCAACAAAAATACATGTTCTCACCTTGGCACTACCTTGGCAATCTGAGTGTTGAAAGAGTTCATGATTATATTTTTTATTGTCAAAATAGCTCAAGCGTCCATGTATCCTTGGTTTACATAATTAATTGCCAAGGTCATACATAAATCATTTGTTTTGGTTTTTTGTGGACAAGGTAGGGTGGCTAGTGATGCAATACAAAGTATCTCTTATTGATGTTTTGTGGAACCTTAAAGTTGGTTTGACCATACGATTGTGGAAGGAAGATGGCACTGGATGGCCAAAACTACTGGTGAGGGTTCTGAATCTTGTTCCATTTCACTCAATATTGGGAAATGATGAATTGGGGTAGGTGAAAAGGAAGGGTTCATTAGTAGCAAGATTTTGAAGTATATTGAGTTTCAGAAGCTTGGGATGTCGAAGGACGATTTGTATTCTAGAGTTATGGGTCCTTATGTGAAATATTGGGAGAACGTTTTGGAATTGTTATCAAGACCTATCCCACATAGAATTATGTTCAGTTGGAAGGTTTTTGGCCTTCTACCAATTGGAGAGCTAATTATGAATGCACATTCATTCCTACCGTTATAAATGTCGACCTTGAAGATTGTATCATCCCTCCATACTGTGGCCCTAGAAAATTAATGAAATTACTTGAAAACTTGGTTGAAATACGTCTTATTTGGTGGCCACCAAATGGGTTTTATTCCTCACCTTGTTGAGTTTGGTGTCAAATTCAAGTTCTTGTTGAAAATTCATGCAGTTACATGAAAAGATGATTAAAATACATCCTATTTGGTGGCCACTAGATGGGTTTTTTCCCCAACCTATTGAGTTTGGTGTCAAATTTAGCTTTTTGTTAAAAATTTATGCAAATTACATGAAAAGATGGTTGAAATATGTCCTATTTGGTGGCCACCAAATGTGTTTTGGCCTCCCTTCATATTGAATTAAGTTTAGAATTGAAGTTAAAGTCCATAATTAATTAAATATGTGTTTCATGCAAGAAACATGCAAATTGCAAGGAGCTTTTAATCAAATTTCTGAAACTTTTAATATAAACTTCTCTGATTTTACTAAGGGGTGCACAAACCCTAACATTCTGGTATACAATTTCGAGTTGCAATTTCTTCCTCACACTAACATTCAATGGTTCTAATACATTAGAGTTATCCACTTACATTGGGTCTCACTCTACCTAGTCATCCTCCCTTTTGAGCTTTTCACCAAAATGAAGATCACACCTCACAACTTGTGATGAACTCTGAAAAGTGATCGTTGTCTATTTTCTAACCACACTAGGGGCTACCTACCTACCTATCTCTGAGCTACCTACCTACACATTATGACAGGGGCTATCAAATACCTAAATAGGGGCCTACATACGACTTACCTACAGGCTACCCAAGAGCCTAACTAGCTTAGGTACCTAGAGGTAACTGGGAATAACTTTTGCAAAGGTCACTGCCACATGATCTCCAAAGACAGAAATCTCACTGCTTCTGTCACAAATAGTTTTGTTCCTTTGTTGAAGCTTTCCCTACCTGGGGCACCATGTGAATAAGATTGGATATCATCTCATACACAAGAATGGAGATAGATCAGGTTTAGAGGTTACTACCTGTGGTGATACCAGGGGACAGCCAGAAAGTGGAGTTTAGAACCATAGGACAAGGATATGGGCCCTGCAATGCAGGAATTGTTAAAATTTCTTTGTGAGGATTCTTGGGAGAAATCTCATCCAACACTTGACATGCAACAACTAGATAGCAGGGTTGCAACAAATAGACACAAATGTAACTGTCAAATTTGAAATAGTTTGTGCCTCTCAGGTGTCCTTGGCAATCTGCTCCAAGGGTGTTATTGAAGTGGCTCCTTTAACATCCTGCATGGAGCACCATGGGTGATTCATTGCAGAAGTCATTGAATCCCTTGTGCCCTAGGTATGTTAGGGAGAGGGGCCCTTTAACAGCCAGCAGAGGGGAGAAAGAAATTACATGGTAGCCCAGTGACTCTTTGCTGCAAGGGCTGCAAAGTTTATCTAGGGATGTTAGAAAGGGCATCCCTGCAACATCCAACATGGGGCTACCAGAAATCTGTTTTGCAATGATTGGACATGCAAAGGAACATTTAGAAATTGGAACTCTAAGTTCCTCTAGAATTCCCCTTCAACACCCAGCATGTGGCAACCAGAGAGTGAGCCTGTAATGGCTGTGCAAGGGGGTGACTTTCCAATGCACAAGTCAACCAATTACAATAGGGTCTCCCTAGCAAGTTTATTTTAGGATACTATGTAGGGGGCATTCACACCTTCCAGCATGTAGACAGTGTAACAAGCATGAGTGAATCAAGCAGGTGATTGTCCCGGCTAAGAGTTGGTGAGTCATGCAAGTGAGATCACACCAGAAACCTTTTCCCAAATCATAACAGAAGAATTTTGGGCCTAGATATAAAATTTTCGAAAAAAGGTGTGTTGTAAGTCGTAAGTTGTAACCTGTGAAATCTTCACAAGGTTGACAAAACACATGTTATCCCCTTTCAGTGGTGAAAAGAGATCAAAGACACATAATCTAGAAGAGAGAAATCTTTGGCCTGAATTAAATTTTGAACAAAACCAGACCAAAAGACATAGCTCCTTGACATGGTCATCAAATCTCTATGTCCTCACATCTTTGAGGGGCCCCAAAGCAATCCAAATTACAGTGAATCTGAATCGCACCTGTAGCTAGCCAAGTTTGGTTTCTCCTATCACTCCTACAATCACAACAAAACTAGACTTCTTATTATCTTAGTGAGAATCATGAAAATTGATCCATACCACACACAATGCAACTATACGAGTGATCTACGTACTCCTCTAATAGGTTCCATTTAGTACCAAATTCTATTAGCAACATGGCTAATTGGGACATAGCTCCCTGACATTATAACCTAAAGTACTGCAGTCATGCACAATGAAGCAGCACACAAAGACCTCAAAATACAAGGTTTAACAAAAGACTTCAGAGTCCATCATTTGCATCCCTTTCATGCAGTAGCCATCTAAACATGCAAGACAGCACATAAGTCTAAAGAGAAGTCTATCACTATTGCAGAACTGCATAAGCAGACTATGGTCCAAATCATTACTTTGGTTTAAAAGCTGACAACAGGCAGGACAACATGAAAGTGAACTAAATCAATGATAGGTATCATAAAGAAGAACAAGAAAAGAATAAGAAGAAAAGGTCCTTGCATAAATATGTTGTCAAACCTAAATACCATACATGATAGTTTTCTCATGTCCAATCAGCTCTATTGTGCCTTCTTCAGACCATCACACACAAAAACAAGTCTAAGTGAGGGAAGGAGGAGAAAATTTGAGTATAGATAACTTAGAGGCACTTCCAGTGACCAATCAGGAGAAGCAAGATGAGAACTCATAAGCTCTGGAGATGCTAGAAGATTCCAAATCTGAACGTAAGATTAGTGAGCAAAGCAGAGGTTTGTTGATAGGGAACATACATGTTTGTTGCAGCTAACAGTAATGAATTAGCTGCGTTGATGGAGAGTTTAGAGAGTTCAGAGGCATTCCAAACGGTGATTCTTGCCATCCACTAAAACTCGGGAACTGAAACATAAGCATGGACTGAAAACCATATTCAAAATTACACGTAAAATGACTGATTTTCAGAGAACTAGTAGTCCAGAGAATGGTTTCATCAAAGACAAGCAACCAGCCTTGCACCAAACTGTTTTTTTGTCCTTCTGAGCAAAAGCTTATCAGAGGTTTTTTTGGTCCTTTTCAAAATCTCCTGAAGAACAAAAATTCACAAATGGAATGCCTCTAGAAGATGGCAGATGTGGGAATTCTACCAACTTTTCATATGCACTCTACTTACAAGGACCATTCTTGGTTGGTTGGCTATGATTATGCTATGAGAGGGCATTGAACACAAGGGCAATCCTCACCGAGACACTGTGTGAGTGTATTGTGGCAAGAGGGGTTGCGATGAAACTAACTGCTACAAGCGCATTGCACACTTCTGCAACAAAATCATCAAGTATACGCCTCCTCTGAAATCGTTCCATCGAAGTTCCTCCGCACAAAGCTTCCTCGCCACAGAGCAACAAAGGAATCCTCCTCCTCCTCCTCTTTTACTTTTTGAACCTTCTAGCTCCTTCTCTTTTTAGTCTTCAAGGAGCTCCTCTCTGCCTCCTCTCCTCAAAGCTCCGCTGAAGTTTAGTTCAGCCAACTGCGCCTCCTTTATTCCTCAGAGCTCTGCCGAAACATCCAAATAGATGAAACCCTTCACTCTCGAAGCTGCTCCTCCTCTTTGACTCCTCACGCCTCCTGCGTTGTCAAACACTAAGAGCAACGCAACCTCGCAAAACTCAGGAGACAAGACGAAACTCAAACCATTCCGGTTATTTCCAGTGTTGGTCTCGTATACAGGGTCAGAGACTGGTACGAATACGGGTATCAAAAATACCAGACCAGTCTGGTATGACCTTGGTGTGGTATCAGCTTAATACGAGTACCAGGTGGTAGGGACTTGAGGTAATACCCGTCTTATATCAGTCTATATACCAGGAATATACCTGTCATATACCAGTTCGAAATCAGTATCGAGCCAAATACGAGTACCAGGCTGGTATAAAAAAAATTAAAAATAGTCATCACCAGTACCAGCTGGCATCAAAATAGGTTGATACCCAACCAACACTGCTTATTTCCCATAAGCGCATCTCGTCGTGCATTTTCACTGTGGTCATCAATTTGGTCGAAACCCAGAGTTCCACTGCCTTTGCAGACAATGTTATTACTTGTGAAGTTTGTTATTATTGTAAAGTGCCGATTCTTGTACAGGATAATGTAAGATCCGGAGGGTCTTTTGTTGTTTGAAGGCATCGGTAAACATTCTTAAATGGCGAAATATTGCTATTTTTCGACAAAAAAATTTGGAAATTTGGAAATTTTAATTTTCTACAATGTATTTGACTAATTTTGCTAAATTTTTATTAAATTTCTTCAAATTTTCTATATATAAAAACTGGTAAAAACACCATGGAAGGCCTCAGAACCAGGGTGGTAAGCTCAATTTCCCAAGCCTAAACATAACTGAATATTTGATGCGACCTGCCATTACCCGATTAAAAAACCTGACCCAATTTGGAATTGTGCAAGAAGGTTTTTCTCGCTATCTAGCAGGAAGGTTGTGCTTGGTAATGTGTGCGTTCTTGTCTACTAACAAGGTTCTGGGTTTAGGGTTTAGGGACCTCCAAATACAAAGGAAAAATTAGGTCAGGTTTTGAAGTAAAAGAGAAGGGTCGTTGGCGCAACCCTTCACCTACTTTTAAAATGAGCCCAATTTTTTTCAATCTTTTTGACATCTTTTGTCGAAAAAGTGTACTAAAAATTATTTGTTGTAAAGCTCAGGTGCAGTGTATGAGGTAACTTTTGCTTTAGATGTGAACTTTGATTTTTGGTTTATTCATTTTCTTTAGTGTATGGATTCTCTTGAAATCATAACCTTAAATCTTTAACTATACCCAAAATCGCATTCTTTTAACAACCCTAAACTCTTTATCCGATAACCACCATGAGTTGAGAAAAATAAATTAAATTGTATCCAAAAGTTTTTTTTAAAAAATTTTAATTTTTAATTATTCCTCGCAAAGGTAACCAAAGTTATTAAATATAAAACACTTAGGATTGTGTGTTCTCTTCAAAATCAAAACCCGCACAAATTTTATATATTCCTCCAATCAGTGAAACCAGCCTTTGCATGTAAGAGATTGAGGATGGTGGAGATTGAATGTAATTATTTAATTCAAAAAACTTGATTTATGGGTTGACCCTAGGCTTTCAGCATTGGGATTAGCCAATACTCTTTTGGAAGTGTCTACTTGTTTGAAAGTTCTTTGCATTCACATTCTAAAAATTGCAATGTTTTATTCTTAGTTGAAGAATCACATTTTAGATTGAATTTTCTTTTTGGTCAAGACCTAAATCTATTATTATGAGTGTTATTTTAACATGCACTCATTATTGCCATGTTAAAAATCCTTTTTTGATTGGTGAAGGTTTGGATTCAACCTTGGGCAACACTTGCTTGGTCCCACATGAGCCCAATCTAGTTTTTATATCTATTTCATCAATCCAAGTCTTGTTTTGGTTGAAATTTCCACCAAAGAGTTTTTTGTTTGTAAATGTTGAATTCAACAATTGGTTTTGTGATCTCATTCATGGAGACATAGATTAAACCAAGTTGATAATTAAATTTTCAAATAGAAGTATAGTGGATGCAAAAATGGCTTATGCTCTTATGGGTTGAAATTTTTAAAATATTTTGACCATTACCCAAATACAAAAACATGTGAAATTAAACATTCCAAACATGTTCAAAATTGCATGATCAAATACCATGAAATCTCATGGCTTGTTAGATCTTTAAGATTTTACAACAAGACCAACAAATTGAAACCTTTATAAATTGGAACGGATTTGAAATTCGTTATGGTTTTCAAAATTAATCAAGGAAATTAGTTTTTTTTAATTACCTTTACATAAACAAAACTCTAAATGTGATTTGTGTCATTGAACACATAATATTCTAAGGAACTACATAAGAGGATATTCAATCAACTCACCATTACTGATCACAAACACACAATTTGTGAGGTTTGCTCCTTTGATTTTTAGGATGAAAGCAAACACCCTTATTATTAAACCATCACATTTATTGTGATAATGTGTCACATTGCATTATATTTATCAAATATTTTATTTTAAACACTACAAAAACATAAATTTTGAAAATTCATATTTTATTGAAATTTGACCAAATGAAGTGATTAAATTTTTATTTTATTTTTCAATAATGTACATAATTACATTTATTTCCTTTTGAAAAATGTAAAATCATTTGAACAATTTTTTAAAAATATCACTATTTAATAACATTTCAATGATCATTCTTTTGAAAAAGGAAATGTTTAATAAATGGATAAATTTTTTGTTAATATAATAATGTTATTTATGTTAAGCTCCTTTTAGTTATTTTAGGGTTATTTTTCATTGTTCTAAGTTATTTCACCTTACATTATTTATTGTTATTATGCCTATTTTCAGTTATTTTTGTTATTTTTAACTATTTCATCTTACTTAAGTTGATTACATAACCTATTTACTTAAATTATGTTTTTAAGCTAGCATAGGTAGTGACACTTGTCAATAATTCATAAGCTGAAAATCATGAAATTATCAATAATATTAAATAATGTAAATTTAGTTGATTTCATGTTACATAATTAATTAACTAAAAAATGAAATGGCTTAATAAATTTGTATTTCATTTGAAAATAACCTTGTTTTACTAAATACTAATAGACCAATTCACTATCTATAACAATTGGTTTCCGTTCACTTGGAGATTGACCAATTTCACCATGATAAAAATGTTCAAATTCATTCAAAATGTAGTGAAACCCAAAATAAACTTAGATGCATTTTGATGCAATGAATATAATAATTTGATGCATCGATTCAACTCTGTATAAATTTCATAAGTGCATATTAGTTGCTTGAAATTTTAATATGTTTTGACAACAAATTGCACATAGCTTGTTGAAATAGATAGAAAATATAGATTGCAAGTGCAAAATTTTCCATCTAACAAAATATCAATTGCACCAAATGTGAAGTGCAATTGATGTAACTTTGGAAGATTATATAAGTGTTTGATGGCATTACAACGTGCATAGGTGGACTCTATTTCAAGACGTGTTGTTGTAGTAGGTGAGTGATTTTTTTAAGCAAAACATTTTTTTAGGAGGTCCTCCCCTTTCCTTCTTTGATATGCTTCTCGTGATAGAAGGGTTTGAGAATTTGATGTTTCCCTTGTGGTTTGCCCTCTTAGGTGGGTCTTTTGTCTTCTAGGACACGGGTCCTTCTATTTTGTTCCTTTTATTCCCCCTTTTTTAGTGCTTTGGTTTATTTACGATTGGCAGGGTTTCATCATCTTTTGATGACTTTGGAGACTAAAGAATCAAATGCAATGAATAAAGAGGCAAACATGTTATAATATCATCCTACTCAAGAAAGTGTCGAGTCATGAACTCACCATGATTAATTATCTTGTAAAGCCACAAACGCTTAATCAATGAAACTGTTCTGACTTACTCATTCAATTCTATGTTCAAACTGCTATTTAGTAGATTCACTAAGCTTACTGGTGACTGAGCACAAATCTGTTTTTCTTTATGAAGCCAATACCTATGAATGACTAGAATTTCGCAAAAAAAAAACTGATAACATCAATTCACGGACAGTACTTTGTTTTTTTTGTTTTTCAAACATGGTGGGTCTTTGTAAAATGCCCAAAACCTTGGAAGTTGTAATGTGACTTTGTAACTAATAGTTATGATCAAAATTTATAGTGAACAAAAATGAAAATGGATGAATTTTAGGAATTTGAAGTAAGATGTCACGATCGAAGTAAGAGCATATCCAGCAGTGCTCAGCTTGTGATCCCCACAGTAAATACTGGATGAAATCAAAATATGCTGACTTGGCTCAGGAAAATGGTTTTGGCTCAGCATAATTGCAAGTTTTAGGGTGGCTGGTGATGGGCAGAAAAGACTGTAATAGATATGATCTCACAGGCCAGGGTTTTGCGATTGGCCCATCATAATAATTGGTCCAGGTGGTTTGCTATTAGTAGTCTCCCACCTATTTGCAGTCCCCATTTCAGTTATAAGGGTGGGGTTGCAAAAGAATAAATAACTATACATGGATGTGAAAATATTTCTGCAGGGTCACATTCTGAGAACCGCTGGAGATGCTGTAAATGTAGTTGAGAAGGGGGATACCACAGTCAATCCCTGGCCATAGGTGAGTTTGGTACTTCAATTTAGGTCTTTTGGTCTGCAACGTCCTGCATTAAATATGTATATTTTTCATCTACTGTACCTGCCTATCAAGTTATGCCCAAATTCAAATTAAGCAAAAGTATGTAATAATTAGACTTCTATCATGCATAATTCTCTAAAATATGCCAATTGACTGATTTCTCAAAAAATTTAAAAACCTCTAATAAATTACAATTATTTCAAAGTAAGAACAACACATTCAAAACATTGACACCTTAAGCCTGAATCCTCAAATATTATATCTCTGCAAGAAATAATGCCATGTGCACACAACTCTTAAAAACTTCAACAAAATAGGAGGAACACACACCATACTTGGCAACGCCAACTCTTGAAATCTGTTCCTGTCCCTCACAAGTTTAATGATGAAGCTTAAGTATATGTGTACCTAAAACTCCAAGTCCCATTGCCTATGGACTGAAGTTGGAACACTGATGCATGCCTTATTTTCATGGAACCGCAAATCTAATTCACACGGATCAGCACGCCATTTGGAGCTGATCAGTATCCTCCAGGTGGCTAAAAAGAAGTTAAATTTATGCTCACTGCATTCATTTTAGGGGTTTAATAAGGTTCCTTCAAATAATTCTGAGACTCTAAAATAGATTTTCTGAGACTCAGAATAATTCTCCTTTTGCCCTTGGAATTGGAGGTGGAGTCTATCGGAATCGGAGGTAGATCATGCACCCTTGGTTCCCAAGATGAAATGCCCTGAAAGTAAGGCATCCACCCTCCATTCCCAAGGAAAAAAGCCATAATGGCAATACATTATTGGTGTAACAACCACATAGCACCTCTCTAGATTGGCAATCAAGGTTCCTTGAATTTGTAATGATCACGTTAGTATGATCTTTTACAGCATAATTCACTAGATCTTCCATGTACCATCCCACACTTGCCTTCTTACACCAAGTTGCGGTGGGAATTTATGTTTGCTGAGGTGCCCCCAAACAACAAAAGGCTTTCTAGTTGTTCTTAAATTGTTTGAGGTCATGGAAAACTATGGCTGTATTCATGATGCCCTCAAACAACAGAACAACTTGTGCCCATTTTCTTAGTGTAATTGAAGAGCACCTTATACAATTTAATTTATCGTCGTGGAGCTTGTGAGCATTCGGTTTTTCAAAACCCCTCACATCTTTTCTGATTTTTCTCATGATACCCACTGGGTATCACAATAATGTTTCTAAAACCAATCAACACAGGTCTTTACACCTAGTAAAGACCATGGCTAAGAGACATAACACCATATGACCTGCCCTTCTTGGGGCAACAGATCCCACGTGTGACCTGTCTTTCCCCAACAAAGAGAACTAACAAAATAATAATAATGCAATCCTACTAGAGGTAGATTACAAATCTTTTAAGGTGCCTTGGATGCTAAGCGGAAGATTATGCTTTGTAAGCTAACTGCCAATACAAAGGAAAACTTAGGTCATGTTTGTATCTTGTATGAAGTTCTTTCTTGCTTCCAATTTTGTGAGCAACTTACAAGCATGAAGGCGCTTACATACTCATTTGACAAATATGGAAGGAAAATAACGATATGCATAGTAAGTCTATTGTCTTTTGCATTTGTAGATGTTTTTTAGAGAGTGTTTTTTAGTAGAGTCAAAGGAGTCCCCAAAGACTCACGCTACCATGAATCCTTACTCTTCTTTGACCCTAGTATAAAGTTTAAAACATGTTCTTGTCTTATGTGCTACACAATCCTATGGATGATCTCTGTCAGGATTCTTCACAAAATTGTAACATTTTGCACATAACTTAGATACTATGTTGAAGTATATCATAATTTGAACATTTTCTGAGACTTGTTTGTATGCTTGTAGTTAGTTTTTTTGCAAAAATATATTCAAAGATCCAAAGGCAATTAAAATATCTTGCAGAATCATTGGATATTTAGTAATTCCATCTACCATAACAGCACTCCACTTCAGAAAATTACAAAGATTCCAAAACAAACAACCTAATTGCATGATGTTTAAAAATTGTGTAAAGTTAAATAGTTCAACATCGAGGAAAGTGTCTAAAAGGGTTACATGGTTTAAATTTACTTGCAGGTTCAAGGTATATTTCGAAAGAACAACTTTCAAAAGTTAACTGATTCCACAAGTCAACACAAAATTCTAGGTTGGTAAAATTCGACAACAAACCACATTAATGACAACACCTATTGACTTCGGGGCTGTTGCAACTTGCACGTTCACAATATGATACAACCAAAAAATCTATCAAAAATGAACAATCACTAGACCATTTGAAAATTACATGTCATTGTATCACATTGTGAATGATATATTGTGGTTCACATCATATTGACACATTGCCGTTGTATCATATTGTGAATTGATCACTGGTCCATTTGAAAGATTTCAAAAGACGCCACACAACCATATCAACAAAAATTGGAAAATAATAACTTTCTATCACACACACCATTTCAAACTCCCCAAAAAGCTATATTTGGCTTATCAAGCATTTATGACTCAACAATGCTCCAAGGAGAAGTGACTGATGTACTTTAGCTCACACCCAATCAAAAATTGTCCCCACCCTACTAGGTATTCAACTAAAATTGGTCAAAATTCAACAACTATCCATTATATGCACCACAAACTAGTAGGTGCATATTAAGGTCTACCATGGCTAAGGTACAAGTGACCTCTGTTTTTGGTCTCTTTGTGGACTTACTCAAAATTTGAATCTTTCAAATGGACAAGTGATTGTAGTTGTATCATATTTTTTGTAGAACTTACTCAAAATTTAAATCTTTCAAATGCACTAGTGATCAAGTAATGCTGTGTGGATTTGAGTGAGGTTTTGCTCAAATATGAACATAAATTGAACCTCCAATCAATGAAACTAGTAGTTCCCATTTAAGAGATTGAGAGTGGTGGGATTGAATGCAGTTGATTTAATTTTTAAAACTCATTTATGAGGTGAACCTGAAGCCCTAGAAATGGAAAAATGCATGAATCCTTCCCAAGAACAAAATGCTTTCATCGTATTCCCACCGACAAAATATCTTTGTGTTGCACCTATAATTGCTTGAAATTCTCAACCCTTAATTGACATTTGACCAAAACAGTCCCAATTTAAAAACCGGACCGGCCTGCACAAGCACAAGCCTAAAATCCAATTCAGCTGAGTTTCAGTATATAAAAAGTTGAATGCTTCAGTTTTGAAAAAAAAAAAAAAAAAAAAAAAAAAAAGAAGAAAAAAAAGATTTGGATGAGCAATGGAATATTGAACGGTCAAAGTTGGCCATCAGAGATAAGTTTTCAAAAACATTGATTTTCATCCTTTTTGGGGCAAACAAAATGTTGAATAGGTTGGAACTACAATAAGGAATGGCACTCCATCATTTAATTTAGATCCTTTTTTAAAATACTGAAAATACTGGGGGCATCAAAAGCTTGTCAATTGGGTTTGCTATTGTATATTCAAAAAAAATGCTAAAACTATTGGGCAACAAAACTTCTCACTGAATTTCACATCAATGTTGCACAAAGCTGCCCATAACTTCCTATCATGCTGGGCAGCTCACAAAAATATTATGAAGTGTATTCAAAGATAAGAAATTGTCATCACAAGGGTGTGACATACCCAATGACATGACAAGTACAACCACATATGTCAAATTTTGAAGCCATTGCTCTCACCTCAAAATATGAGGGACTAAATTATCAATTTGATTCTCCCTAATGTTTAAGAATTAATTTTATACACTTCAAATTTTGATTCTTGCTCAAACCATTTTATTTTTTATTAGCAATGTTTTGCTTTGCCAAGAGCGAAATTTATATTTAAAATTTTTAAAAAGTGATTTTGGAGGGTTCCAATCGCTCAAAGTGAAAAAAATAAAATATAAAAATTTTCAGATTCATATATGAAGGGTTCGATTATAGCCAAACATATGTAGAAAGATGATTGAAGATTTATACTCTATTTTTTGGGCTTTAGCCAGATTTGGCTAAATCTTCCTAGGGATGATCAACACTTTTTCAAAACCTTCCAATGAATGATCTCCACTTTTTCTACATCTTCCAATGGGTGATCACCACTTTAGCTACAAACAGAAATTCCTAAAAAAGCCAATGGTTTAACTTGAGCCCAGAATTCAAACCTCATTACAAAACATCTTTTATGGCAATCACTTGCCTGTCTTCTTTTGTGTCAGATGTCATTTGAAGAGACTAAACAAATTCTCTATCAGATTAAAATTCTTGCATGAACCCTCAACATCATAGGTCCTTGGGGACTTGCATGTCATGCCCATGGGGTAGTTATGATTTTCTTGTCTTTCCATGGATGAGTGTTCCTTATGATCTTTCTCTCCTCTATGGTGCCCGACCACCCTGATGATGAAGGTGAAGTAGTGCAAGATTGTTATCCTTCAGTCCAAAAGCCATCTTTTATCTTGTGTAGGGTAACACCCATTGTGAGGATATACCTGCAATAAGGGGCCTAATCTAAACATAGTGGAGCCTAGCCTCCCATTATGAGAATGTGCTCACTGGTGGCCTTGACTTAATGTAAAGCCTAAGACCAATCATGAATTAAACAAGCTCAAAATAAGGTTAAGAGGCAATGGTGGATACATAGACCATGATTCATGAGTCCACAAGTTACAACCCCTCAAGGTGCAGACTCCAGAGACACCTTATGTCTATGGGTAGGGAGAGGGGTGGGGGCTGTAAAATACATTAAGGTATGGTATGGTAGATTATGTCATTTTCTTAACCACATGATATGACATAATCTTCTGATGGCGATCATACATTTGTAATAGTGACCAAAATGTCTGTTAAACATGAATATTCTTTAAAATTTGTTGAATCCAGCACCCCAGACCTTAATCTCATGTCATGGAATGCCCTTGTTCAGTATGTTGGGTATGGTCTCTTCCTTACCCATTAAGTTGGGTGCATCATCTGGCTCACCCTAACACGCTTGCTTGACACCTTACCCTACGTATTGGATAGGTTCTGGATAGGTTCTTGACCATCTCGTAGTACAAAAACTATTATATAAGCCAAGGGTCTTAAAGTCCACTAGTGTAAAGGTGCAACGAACTTGGTATTACTAAATATTGTACCCAACATTAACAATTTATTTTTTCAACAAAAGGGATTTGTCTGGCCCATTTTTTATTGTCTTAAAATTTCCACAATCAAATAATAAGCACAAAAAGGTGTGCCTTTATTTCACAATAGGAATACAATGATAACCTAGTAGTGGAGGCAAAATCATTAGTTTAGCATAATATTTTGAGTTCAATTTGTTGGGCTTTTTTGTTTTTCAACTTGGGTTTTTCGGTGGTACCATCTCTGGACTTTTTTCCCGACAACTTTCCCTTTTGGAAATTATTTAACACCGAACCATAGTATCTCATTTTCTTTTTTAAAAACACTTTCCCTTCTGAGAATCATTTACCGTCAAACCTGAGTACCTCATTTCCTCATTTTCAACTTACCGTTTTGAGAATTATTTAACACCGAAGCTTAGCACCTCATTTTGTTGTTTTTCAACTTAACCTTTCAAGAATTATTTAACATCAAACCATAGTCTCTCATTTTCTTCTTTTTTTTTACTCTTTTTTAAAAAATATTTAACACTAAATGTTAGTATTTCATTTTCTTTTTAAAAACTTATTTGTTTGAGAATTATTTAACACTGAACCTCATTTAGTACCTCATTTTGTTGTTTTTTAACTTAGCCTTTCAAGAATTATTTAATATCAAACCATAGTATCTCATTTTCTTTTTTTTTACTTTTATTTTTGAAAATGATTTAACACCAAACCTTAGTATCTCATTTTCTTTTTTAAAACTTATTCTTTGAAGAATTATTTAATACAGAACCTCATATAGTACCTCATTTTCCCTTTTTCGACTTACCCATCGAGAATTATTCAACACAGCACCCCTGAGTGGGAGGGAGGTACTATACCCTCAAATAATTGTTTACATAAAAGGTACAGCAGACGTCCCTTCGTTCCTTCTTCGCTCACTTGTTCCGCACTTCACCGCGTTCTCGGAAGTTGGAACCAATACCTCTTTCACCAGTACCGACCGATCGGAGGCATTGTTGCCCAAGCTTCCATCAGCTTTCGTCATTCCGCGTAGCTCCCATGCGCTTCCTATAAGTCATTGCAAACCTTAGGTGTTTCTTAATTTGCACTCTAGATCAGCTGCCGTGTTTCCAGTGCAACCTACATCGTTCCTGCGCCTTCAGCTTTATGATCATCTCATGGGCCGTATCCCTTGCTGATCTGAGTGGAACTTCATTCATAACCCGTCTCATGAGATCAACTAATTTAGGATGTAGGAAGAAACAGACGGGGATTCAATAGTTTTGAGAGTCTAGACCGCTCTGCTTTTTCAATCGCTACTAATAAGTTGTATAATACTCAGTACCTGAGCTGGTCCGAGAGCAGTTGTTGATCATCCAGCTTTGTCTTGCGGGTTGTTTACTTTTACCTTGTTAAGTAGTTTGGTTTCTTGAGAAAAGAGCAGCCGGAGTTTGAAAGCTTGTGGACGTGTTGATAACGCACATAGTTTTACAGCTCCGGCCACGATGTCGCACCATCACCACGGTCACCATCACCATGGACATCATCATCACAACCATCATCATCATGACCAACAGTCACTAGAATATGGATACAGAGCTGCGCCCATGATGCCAGGAGCTGGTTTTGGTTACAACCAGTCGCAGATGATGGCTTCGCCCTACGCAGTTCAAGCACCGCCGTATAATAATAATGGCTACGGCTATGGAGCTGTTTCACCGTACCAGAGCAGCGGGTCTGCTGCGATGTACCAAGAGGAGCAACGTATGCAGCAGTTGCATTACCTTCAGGCGGAGGAGCACAGACACAAACAGCATGAACACCGGGCGGCAGTGGGTGCTCTTGGTGCCGCTGCTTTTGCTCTGGTTAGTTTTACGTAAAACTCTCTCTCTCTCTCCGTGTAATTTTTACATTCACAGGAGTCACTGAACTCAGATAGCTAATTTGCTCCAGATCAGAGCTGGGCATGATCAGGTTGTGAGAAAATTTCTGGGTTGAATCTGTGCAGTATGAGAAACACGAGGAGAAAGTAGATCCAGCACACGCACACAGACACCATGTGGAAGCTCAGATTGCGGAGGCTGCAGCTTTAGGGTTAGGGGGTTATGCTCTCTATGAACATCATCAGGCTCACAATCTCCACAAAGCCGAAGTCGCTTTGAAACATCATGGGCATCATGGTCATCATCAGCATGGCCATCATCGCCACCATGGCCACCACTGACGAAGAAGAAGAAGGTTAGTGAGCCTTCTCTGGCACAATGGGGGTACCCCACATGAACCCAGACTAACGACTTCTGTAGTCCTAAAAATAACATACAAAACAGCTCTAGAGCTAGTTGTAGCTTGTGACACATGCAACTTTGATATATATATATATGTGTGTGTGTGCATTTGAAAACAAATTTAAATGTTTTGTAAAACTTTTTTCATATCGCTAGTAGTTTACATCTAGATGTTTTAGTAATTTTTTCATGAATGCTCTCCTAGTCTATTAGAACTGCAGCTTGAGATTTGCTTGCTTAGCTTGCATTAAAGCACATCAATCTGTTTTTCAGCAAAATTTGGTCACTTGGTGACAAAAAAAAGGGAGGTGGGGGGAGCGGGGTTATGACTTCTAAAAAGGATTTTTTGAGAAGAAATCTGACAATTTGCCACACGAGGGAAAAAAAAAGTTTAAATCTCCATATTTAGACTATAGGTTCTTGGAAGTCACTTGTACATATGGGGTTTCAAAATATATATACTTTTCTTTTTAACCTTTAGCCAAATTTGCTTAAGTCTTACAAAGGATCACTAGTCCACCTATCTCATGAAATTGAAGAAAAATAAAACCTATGCAACAAGTTGATTAATATGATTAGTTACATATGTTTAATGCACATCAACAATATTAATATGATTAGTTCCAATTCATAAAATAGTTAATCAATAAAGGAAAAACATTTGGCAAAGGAACAAAAGAAAAAAAAAAAAAAATTAATCGAAGTTTAAAACAAAATACATCACCCAAAAGCACAAAACGTGTAATTGAGAACCTAAGAGGAAAAATCACTTGAAACCTAACATCTAAAACCATCACCAACAGTACAAAACAAGTTGTCCAAGGAGATGGGGAAATTTTTTGAAAAAACATGAAACCTAAAAAGTCCTTTAAAACCTTCACTAACCATGCCATTTAGTACATTGATGAAGGAAATCGTCAACCTACTATTGTAAACATCCAAATATTTCTATTGTAAGAGGGATAAAATCATCTTTAGGGTGTTGATCACAATTTAATACAACATTTGCTTGAGTTGTAATTGTTGTAGCTATTCCTAGAGAAAAAACAATTCATGAAAAAAGATTTACATGAGTCAAATCATAAATAACTACATTTGCGAAAGTGTAAATACCATTTGTTGTAAGCACAATATTGATTCATTGTTGCAATGACTAGAAATATGGCACCATGAGAACATGAATTTGCTCATGAAACCCAACATCTTTAGCAATGGAAATGAAAGAATCCCAAACCACATCATGTGTGGCAGTGCGCTTTCCCCCATGGCCATAATAAAATAAGTGTATACTTGTCAAATCTATAGGTTAACTATATATGTATCGTAAAAGACCACAAACCGTAAAATGGGGGAGGCCCATTCTAGTGTGCAATGTTAAGGAAAAAATGTCAAAGTCATTCGAAAAGAAAGAATAACTAAACAAACAGAAAGCCAAAAATTTAAACTTAGGCCTATGCAAGATCTTAACCAAATGTAATGACAATTAAAAGACAAATCTAATATGACGTTAGAAAAGGGATGAACGCATGCATGTTGTTTGAAATGTTCTCCTTAAGATGATTCGTTGCTCTCTTTGATAATTATTCAAATGGAGGGATACAACCTTGAGCAACTAAAGGTAGAAGGTCACAAGCCCACCTAAAGTGAACTTGGAATGGAAATGGACCTAAATTGTTGGCCCCTATAACCCCTAATAAAAATGGGTGACCATCCTACAAAAATTTGGATTCAATGATTGGGGCCATAAGCCCCCAGTTCCCCAAGTATGTTGTCCCGACGATAACCTCCATAGAAACAATACTTATCCCATTTTTGGAAATGGGAAGAGAATTTCATCGACACACTAAAGGAGCCTTCAAACACTCCAAAGAACCTCCAAACCCTAGAAGTTTCAAATACACAAATGAAAGTCAACTTGGAGGTTAATTGGTGTTAGAAATCAAAGAATGGGGGAAAAAATGAAAAAAGTAAAAAAGCTTCTAAGTGAAACAATGAATGAAAATCCCAAATGTTAATTACACCCCCCCCCCCCAATTTAGGAAAGGCATCTATCTTTTAAACATCATCATCCAAAACATCCTCGAGCCCCAAAACACTAATGTTTCCAATAAGGGTATTAAAACCAAATAGAGAGTGAAATCCATGAAGATAACCTTAAAGGAAACCAAGTTGCACATTTGCAGAGCTAAATCGCAAAGGCCTACAAAATTTAAATAGGAAAAAAAATAATGAAAATCCTTGGATACAACTTAAACAAGCCCAATGTGAATGTCATCTACAACATAAAGAAACAAACAAGATGGGAAAAGGTTAGCCGAGCTACACAAGGCATGAAAATGGGTTAGAACGAAAAGAAAACCACCCAAAGGATCCCCTTGACATGTGCAAATGTGGGATGAAATAACAAAAGGATTGCCTTAAAGGAAGTGGTCACTAAAAAAATGATGGAATTATGGGGCATAAAAAAAAACATACAAAAGGTATGAATTGAAACAATTTCCCACTTATAGCACACAACTCTTGGAATAACACCCTATGGGAAATAATGTTTTTAACATTTACAATGTCTACTTATAACACCACCTAATCATGATGAACATCTAAAGTTCTTCGAATATTATGCCCCACTACTTCACAACCTACTTTGATTACAAGCTCAAACTTGTGGGGGATAAATGGGTTAAAAATGCATCGCAAGTAAAGGGTCATGCTCACAATCAATATAGAACCTCATTTATTATAACTAATTGAATGCCACTAGAAGGCTTGGCCAAAACTAACAACCTCAAAGCACCAAAGGCCTTAATTATACCCCTAAGGATATGCCTTGCAACAACATAAGAACATACCAGGAATAATTAAGAAAAGCACTAATCAAATCTTCTAGATTGAGTAAATTTCAAAGGTGTTTTGACGCACTCCCAAGCTCCTTAATGGATTCAAATGTGAGTTTGAAGTGAAGATAACAAAAAAGTAAGAAATTGGGCATGCTCCTTGGCTCGCAACACTTTAAGGGTAGAGGGGCATGCTGGAGCTCTGAGATGGGACTAGGAAGAATGACAAACACTTAATCATTCACACAAACCTACACAAAACCAAACAACAAGTTGGTTAGTGCATAGTTGAAGCATTTTTGGTGTTAGGACGAGCCACAAGCAACTTCGGATTCACAAAATTCACCATGGCTCGGACTTGGGGGAAGCCACCACCTTCCCCTTTATAGTATACTTTGTACCTCTCCACGAGGCCCACATCCAAATATCATTTTATTCCGGGACTCCCAAATGCGAATCCTGAAACTCCCAAATGCGAGTCCCGAAATTTCCAAAGTTGGGACTCTTACGACTTTGAGGCCCCATAACTTTGCGTGTAAACTTCCAATTGAAATGAAGTCTAAAGCAACGTTGTAGCCTTCGTCAAGAGCTTTTCAACGGTGTGTCGCATGCCACCTACATGCAAGGAAATCGGGTTGGTTTCCAACTTTTAGTGGTCGGGAATCAAATTGCCAATTTGACTCCTGGCCTTTCTTTTGGCCATAACTTGTGTTTTACATGTCCAAATGGGTCATATGAGCTCATTTTAGACATCTAAATTTTAATAAATTTCCAATGGTATAAAGAATTTTTTAATCCATTAGGTTTTGACTCTTGCAATCACTCTTTGAAGATTCAGGAGTCCACCGAGACTCCAAACTCCCAAAGTGGAAGTTCCCTTGGGAGTGTGAAGGTTCATTCCCTCACACTTTGCTTCATTCCCGGGCTTCCTCTTGGCCTGCAACCTTGCAAGCCCTTTACCTTGGTCACAAGCCTAAGGCTAGGGTTGCGACATTCTCAAATACCATGCTTCTAATTAAAAGGTGAATTGAATAGAATAATGTTGACTTAAAAACATTTAAAAATATATATAAATATACTTTGAGCTAGAATTCCATCAAAGAATTTGAGCATGGTAAAGATGAATTCGAAAGAAGAATAATCTTCAAAACAACAATAGTTTCTGAAAAGGTTGAAGTTAGGGCAAAGGGGTTGAAAGCCTTCACAAAACAAACATATTCCCTTGTTTACTTTTAAATTTAACTTTGATGAAAACTTTGGGCATTTAAAATAAAGGCACCATTTGAATGGGGGGGACCAAAAATAAAGCAAATGTTAAGGCCTATGCACGTAACAAATGTTTAGCTTGAAGATCTTTTTAATCATTTTAAAAAAACCTTCGTAACTAGATCCTTGTCATGCATGTATGCATGGCCTCATGCATGACGGCAGATTACCAGCATGCCCATCATGCCTTTTAAGGTTAATGTACGTTTGTAGGGTTATTGTATGTTTTTAAGTGACTATACGCTATTAGGTGCTTAGGGTTTCAACTTGTTAACGGCTGTATAAAAGGCCAAGCCTGTCGCTTCTCCTTTTAGTTTTTTTAAAATTCCTTTGTCAGCAAAAGCTTCCTCCATAGTCAAAGAGTTTCTTCCATATTCATATAGGATTTTTAGATGCTCATGGTGGCCATTACCAGGCCACCATTTACATACATTACATGTTTTTTCTTTCTTTGCAACTTAATTTTAAAAAAACTCTTTTCGGTTACTTAATGTTGAAAGTGATAGATTTCTTTTCTCTTTGAGTTATTGAGTTTCTTTTGTTGTTATTGCTGGTGTTACTGCCAGTGTTGTTGTTTCTATTGTTGTTGTTGTTTTTGTTATTGTTGCCAGTGTTGTTGTTGGTGTTGTTGCGAATGTTGCTACTGCCGAAAAGAGCTTCTACTAATCAACAAAACTAAGATTGACGTGAGTGACATATCTCGGACAAGTTCTTTATCTCTCTCTCACTCTCTTTCTCGCATTAAAAGACGCTCTTTCTTTGCGCTCTCTTTCTCACAAAAACACGTTCCCTCTCTCACGTACAAACATGTTCTCTCTCTCATGTGGCGGCAGAGACGCTTGCAGCTGGGTGTAGCGTGAAGTAAGCATCTCAAAAAAAAATTGTAACTCACCACCATGAGCTACAACACTGTGAGCTCCAACACCTTGAGCTGCAACACCATGAGCTGCAACGTTATGAGTTGCAACGCCGTGAATTGCAACGCCACGAGCCGCAACACTGTGAGCTCCAACACCTTGAGCTGCAACACCATGAGCTGCAACGTTGTGAGTTTCAACGCCGTGAATTGCAACGCCACGAGCCGCACCACCATGAACTATAGCACCACAAACTACAGCACCATGAATTGCAACATCGCGAATTGCAATGCTGTGAACTCCAACACCACAAGCTTCAACATCGCGAACTACAACCCCACAAGCTGTAATGCCGTTAGCTATAATGCTGCGAGCTGCAGTGTGATGTCTATCGCATTAATGTTCACCATCGTTGCAAAGCTCACGTTGTAGCGTCGCCACAATTGTCAGTCGTCGCATCATTAGATGTCACACTGTTGGCTAATGTAGTTGATGTCTTGTTGACATCATAATCAACGTCCATCTGACTTTCATCGGACATCCTTTCGACTTTCGTTTGATGGCAATTTTGTTTCGTCCGACAAATGTCCCGTCCGAGGGAAGTTCCATTCTATTTAACATCTGTCACTATTCCATCCAAAGGCAATTATATTATGTTCAACATCCGTCATCGTTTCGTCCAACATCTGTTGCCATCTGTCTATTCGTTTCCATCCATCAACATTCATTCAAATACATCCATTGAAAAGTTCATCGACGCACCGTAGTTTTTCAACCGTACATTATGGTAAAACTTTGTAGCTAATGTTTTGTATTGTTTGGAAATTTTGGGGCATGGGACAACACCATGTCCTCGAATGATGAAAGCACTATCGCTCAGCAAAAGCCCAGGTATCAGTTACAAAGTAATAGACAATCCTTTGAACCGGTTTGTTTGAGCTCACGATCTTCACAACAATACCATCAAGCATCTTTAGCGCCACAGTTATCCAGTATAACTCCTACCAAGAATTCAAGTTCAAGTTACATTACATCAACGATACATCTGAGTCCATTTGGAGGGGTTACTCAGTGGGGTACACTTGTTGTTGCACCTGCTTTCACACCAGCACCGTATATTTCGCTGCGAATTATGACCTCAACACCAATATACACCATGAAGGTTAGTAGGTCCTCTGGAAGAATTGAGAAGTTCAACGAAAGGCCAAATACTATTTCTTTGAAGGAATTCAAGACAACTTTCTTGATTGTGGTTTGTGAATTGGAACTCAAATATGGCACTAATTACACTGAGGCATTTGCATTCAAACAACTAACTCGTTATGTGCACTATGAGGCATTAGATGTTTACGAGCAACATTCTCCGAGGATTTTGGGCGTCATTAAAATCCTTAATCCAGCTTATGCCATAGCCCTCGCCACCACCTCTCAAGTTGCACTACAACTTGCCATTACACATCATGGGAATGTGCCCAATAATCCAGATCTGATACCTATTTCAATAAACCTTTCTCCTCAACAATTCATTATTGCTACTGCAAACATTCCTCCCACCAATGATGCACTTTGCTACATGTGTATAACATTTATGAAAAGTTGGAACTAGCTCATGCACATTATGAGGCCAATACTATGAGGCCTCCGTCACGTTCAAGGCTGAAACCTCCACTAGCTACACCAACCAGATCATCACATTCTTCAAAGGCTAAAGGGGTGCACTTGGTTGCACCCATCTTACCTTCTTGTAACTACTGTGGCAATCCTACCCACAAAGCTAGTGAATGCAACATCCCTTTCGAAGATCTCTTGTGTGATTATTGTAGGAAAGAGGGACATCAGGAAGCTGTCTATTTTGCCAAGTTCCCAAAATGGAAGCAACTCCGATTAATACAGTAAAATCTATTAGTATCTTCCACTGCCCCTCAACTAAAAGCCAAGGCACCTCAACCTTAAACTCATGCTTTTCTCACCAAAGGTAATTGTCACAACCCTAGCCTTTGGGCTCGCGACCAAGGCAAAAGGGTTGCAAGGGTGCGAGCTAAGAGGAAGCCCGGGAGTCACATCACATACTCCCGGGAGTGTAAGAAAGTGTGAGGGAGTGAACCCTCACACTCCCAAGGCAACTCCCACTTTGGGAAATGGAATCCCAGTGGACTCCCAAAAATTCAAAGAGCGATTTGAGGGGTCAAAACTCAATAGCTTGTAGCGTTTTTTATATCATTGGAAATCTTTTGGAACTTAGATGTCTAAAATGGGATCGCATTGCTCATTTGGACACCTAAAACACAAGTTATGGCCAAAAGAAGGGTCGGGAGTCAAACTACCAATTTGACTCCCGACCAGAAAAAGTCAAGAATCGACCCAATTTACTTCGCTTCACACAACGTACGATATATCGTTGGAAAGCTCTCAACGAGAGCTACAACTTTGCTTCAGACTACACTTCGATCTGAGGTTTTCTCGCAAAGTTATGGGGCTCCAAAGTCGCGGGAGTCTCAGTTGGCGCAATTTCGGGACTCCCACTCGGGAGTCGCGGGAGAGAAAAGCCATTTGGATGTAGGCCCCGTGGAGAGGTGCAGAGTATACTATAAAGGGGAAGGTGGTGGCTTCCCCCAAGCCCGGGCCGTGGTGAGTCTTGTGAGTATGAGTTGCCCGTGGCTCGTCTTAGCACCAAAAGTGCTCCAACAATGCACTAACCAACTTATTGCTTAGTTTTGTGCATGTCCATATGAGTGAATAAGCATTTATCAATCTTCCTAGTCCCATATCGGAGCTCCAACACACCCCTCTACCCCTCTAAAGTGTTGTGAGCCAAGGAGCGTGCCCCAACTCTTGACTTTTTCGTTGTTTTCAGTTTAGACTCACATTTGAGGCTAACAAAGAGCTTGGGAGCACGTCAATAAGAGACTCCAACCTTCAATTTTCTCACATATCGGATGATCAAAACTCCTGCCAACTAGTTACAAGGCAAGAAAAACCTCTTTGGTTTCCTGCGAACACAATAGGAAAACCAAAAGGTGTTTGGCCCACCTTTGTCTCCTTCCCAATAGCACATGCTTTTCAAGGAGATGGACTTGGTTTGGTGTATCATCATGCTTCAGCCACTTGGGATGCACCAAGCCTAGAAGAAAGAAAAAGGGCTATGGGGTTCCAAACTGGCACTACTAGTCACACCAAGGTGACTAAATTAGAACGTAAAGCTCTATTGGGGAGAAGCATGGACATGAACTCCCTTAGATGGTTGTTGGTAACATGTGTACTCTTTCAAATGTACACAACACCAACACTAATCTAATCAACTTGCAGTTTTGGCGATGCGACTACATGGCACCCCGACCAAATATAGTTGCCTATCTTCAACATTCTCCATTTCACTCTTTGTCTTTGGGGGGAGGAGGTACCATATAATTTGAATCAAGTTATTTCTGATACACTTGGAAATACATTAGCTTCTGGATAAACAATTACAACTTTCTACAAATCTGCGTAGTTGGATAGTGGAAAACCCAATACATCAGGTTCTTCAAACACATTTTCCAACTCCATTTCATGTGTTTCCAACTACCCTTTCGTTATGGGGAACCAACTCACCAAGAAGGAGAGAGAGCAAGTCACAAACTTGTTAATTAAGTATGAAAATGTGTTCGCATTCTCAATGAAAGACTTAGGTAGGTGTAAAACCATGCAATTTTTTATAGACCTTACATATGAGACACCCATCTATCGAAGGAGGCATAGGTTGAACAAGCATGAATGGGAACTAGTAGATGAAAGATGCAAAGAGCTCCATGATGTTGGTCTCATTCAGCCATTAAATTCTGATTTTGCAACCACTACAATAATGCCAATAAAGAAGGATTCAGCTAGATTATGGACTGAGAAAAGGATGTGCAGGGATTATAGGCCTTTGAACCTAGTTACACCTTAGGATAGATACCCCATGCCCATCCCTGAAGAATTGTTTGATAGCATTGGAGACTCAAACATCTTCACAATTGTGGATCTGAGGCAAGGCTTCAACCAAATTGTGCTCGTTGTGAAGGAATACAAGAAAACGACATTCCATGGAAGTAACAAGTTATGGGAATGGCTTGTGATGCCTTTTGAATTGAAAAATGCACATGTTTTCTTTCAACAAATCATGGACCATGTTCTTGAAGGGGCAGATTTCTTGAAATGCTACATAAATGACGCCCTAGTGCACAGCAAGAGACACCTACAACATTTGGCTCATCTTGAAGAGTTATTCAAAAGGCTCCACAAAGTTAATATGAAGATCCATCCTAAAAAGTGTGAGTTTGTTGTCACCTCAGTAGTTTACCTTGGACACAAAATCTTGCCAAATGGTATTATGGCTCATTGGGCCAAAGTAGTAGCCATTTTGGAGATGCCTAATCCTATTGATGTTCACATTTTGAAAAGCATCATCGGACTATGTAATTACTACAGGATTTATGTCCAAGACTTTAATATTAATACTCATCCTCTCTATGCATTGTTAAAGAAGGATGTTGCTTGGACACGGAGTGAAGAAGCTTTAAACACACTCAAGGAAAAGCTTTCAAAGTTCCCCATTTTGAAGAGCCTAATTTCAGCAAGCTCTTCATTCTACACACCAATTGGAATGCTCTTGGTATTGGTGCTATTCTTTAATGCAACCCCAAGTCCCAAGCTAGGCCCAAGGTGGCCTAGTTTCAAGAATGCGAAAGTTTGGGGACTTCAGGGTCTGCTCCCAGCACTTAGCACTAAAAGGGGTAGAGGGGTGTGCTGAGGCTCCGGGATAGATTGGGAAAAGGGACAAACTACTTATTTACTCGGTCCTGTATCCAAAACCAATGACAAGTTGGTTAGAACTCATTTTGCACCCTTTTGGTGTTGGGACAAGCCACGGGCGACCTTGGACTCACTTGACTGACCACGGCCCGGACTCGTGGAAAGCCACCACCTTCCCCCATATAGTATTCTCTACAGCTCTCCACGGAGGCTACATCCGAATGGCACTTTTTCCCGGGAATCCCAAGGAGGAGTCCCAAAACTGTCCCGGGTTGGACTCTTGGGACTTTGGGCATCCATAACTTCTTGCTCAGACCTCCAATTGGAATGAGGTCTGAAGCAATCTTTTAGCTCTCTTCGAGAGCTCTCCAACGCCATGTTGCACTCCTCCTGCAGACGTCGGAATCAAGCCGATTCCCAACTTTTAGTGGTCGGGAGTCAAACTAGCAGTTTGACTCCCGGCCCTTCTTTTGCCTATAACTTGTGTTTCAGATGTCCAAATGGCTCATGCAAGGCCATTTTCGACATCTAAACTTCAAGACCTTTCCAATGGTATAAAGAACACCTCAAGGCAAGGTGTTTTGCCCTCTGTTGTCGAGCTCTGAAGTTGCGGGAGTCCCAGAGGGCTCCAAGTTCCCACTTTTGGGAGTGTGAGTCTCATCCTCACACTTGCCCAAAGTGGGGTTGCGACATTCTTGGCCAACTTGATGAGGAAGGCAAGGAATATGTTATCGCCTATGCATCCTGAAACAATAATAAGGCAAAGAGCAACTATTCTTCATACGAAGGGAAATGTCTTGTTGTTGTATGGGCCATCATACATTTCAAGCCCTATCTATATGGCACCAACTTCACTTTGTATATCGACCACCAACCTATCAAGTGGTTAATGACCAACGATAAGCTTACTAGTAAGTTAACTCGTTGGGTGCTTATATTTCAAGAGTATGAATTCAAGGTTATTCACCGACCTGGTATTACACATTAGAATGCGAACACCATGTCGTGGAGACCCCTCACTACCTTTGAAGATTTCTCAGAAGCCAAGCAAGACTTCGACCAAATTCCAACAACACATGTATTTTATGCATTTAGTTATCTTACATTATTGCAATGTAACCTGGTTGAGTAACCCATTGTGGATATATGGGAGGACTTGGACACCCTAAAGTTTCTTCAACATGGGGAATACCTTCCCCAAGTTACATCAAATCAATGGGATCGCATACAACAACGATCCAAACACTATTCATGGAGGGACAATCACTTCATCCGATGCTTACCATAAGGCGCCAGAATGGTTCCTCCACCACATGAACGACCTAGTCTTATTCAGAAGGTACACTTGGAGCTTGGACACTTTGGAATCAAACGTACTTATAACCTTCTCGCTCCTCATTACCATTGGAGAGGTATGTATGCTCAAGTCCGAGACGTCATTACTAGGTGTGAACAATGTGATAGAGTGAGAACTTCCTTCCCCTCTCGATAGCTCACGCTTTCTCCACTCCCTATTCAAGGCATGTTCTATCGTTGGTCATGTGATTTAGCTAGAGAGTTACCACAGACCTCTAGGGGTAATATCTACATCATGATTATGATTAAGCATTTTTCAAAGTGGGTTGAACTTGTTGCACTACCGGACAAGTCATCACATAGCACCAGCTAGGTTTTCTTACAACATGTCCTAGGTAGGTTTGGGGCTTGTTTTGAGTGCCTTACTAATCAAGGAGCAAAATTCAAAGGAGAATTCCAAGACCTACTTGTCTAAGCTCTCATTGATCATCTCCAAACTTCAAAGGATCATCCCCAAGCTGATGGCCTTGCAAAAAAGATGGTTCAAACATGTAAGAAGGGACTTTGGAAGATTTACCTCTCTAGGAACAAAGAGGATTGGGCCTTGGCCCTACCTTACATTGCCATGGGTTACAGGATGTCCAAACACGCCTCTTTGTATCATTTTTCTCCTTACTTTCTACTTTTTGGGAAACATCCTATTCCACCCTCTTCCATTATTGCTCAAATAAACCAAGTTATGGATTTGGACTCCCCAACCACTTGGGCTAAGGTTATCACAGAAAAGGTTGCTTTATATAGGAGGTATGCCCATGGCCATGGAGAATTTGTCCATTGCACAACATCGAGACACCTTACATTATGCACATAGGAAGTGGCAGTTACAAACTTAAGGTGAGACAATTTGATGTTAGTGACTTTGTGTATCTCTAGTGATAACCTAATGATACTCTAGACACTTTTTCTAATCACATTATCTTGAGGATTAAGGCGATCAAGCCTTCAGGTGTGTTGGAGTTGCAAGGAGCTAACGAATGCACAATTGGGGATCATTCCAAAATTTGTGCCCCCTGCCACTTATTGAACTTAGATCCTACCATCATCACGTCAACTTGGATTCCTCCACTTGACTATCCATGTGAAGTATGTCAAAGGACAGACAATGTTGATCAGATGATACTTTGCAATAATTGTAATGGTGGATACCATCTATTATGCCTCAAGCCAAAACTCACTCAAGTTCCCACCGGCATTTGGTACTATTCATCATGTTCTCTTGCATCACCTTGATTTCTACTCGAACCATGCCACACTTTTCCTGGTTCAAGTTTGGGGGGTATACATGAAAATTTCATCTTAACCTCCTCTTGTGCATTTTATATATACATGCATGCATTCCTTTTTGGTTGATTAATTTCTACCTTTGACTGGTTTTTGTCTTTTTGTTTAGTAAAGTTTACTATGGATTTGCACCCTTACGACACCGTACGTCACGACAGCTATCATGCCCCTATGCATGGCCTCATGCATGACGGCCAGTTACGGGCATGCCCATCATGCCTTTTAGGGTTAATGTACATTTCTAGGGTTATTGTACGTTATTGGGTGACTATACACTATTAGGTGCTTGGGGTTTCAGCTTATTAACGATTGTATAAAAAGCCAAGCCTTTCCCTTCTCCTTTTAGTTTTTCTAGAATTCCTTTGTTAAGGAAAACTTCTTCCATAGTCAAAAAGTTTCTCAGATAGGATTTCTAGAAGCTCACAGTGGCCATTACACGGCCACCGTTTACATACATTACATTTTTTTCCTTCTTTGCAATTTAATTATACATGAGAATTTCATTTCAGCCTCCTCGTGTGCATTGTATATATGTGTGTGTGCAATCCTTTTTGGTTGATTAGTTTCTACCTTTGATTGGTTTTAGTCTTTTTGTTTAGTAGAATTTACTATGGATTTACACCCTTACGACACCATACGTCACGACACTACACGTCACAACATCCTAATCTCCATATGTCTAGCATTCTTCTGTTGAACAAGTAGAAGAAGGCACCATTAAAGGAAAAATTTTAAAAGATGCCATGCAGCAACATCACTCACGTCTCACAATATGCAATTTAAGAGAAATTTAAAGACTGATTACACCTTTCACTTCAAAACAATTGGGATTTACAAATACAATTGAAGCCTAAAGAACCCTAACAAAAATGCTCCAAGGGGATCTAAACTTAATATCCATGCATGCCCAAGCTACTAGAAAGGGGAAGGGGCCTAAAAGGATGAAACAACATCATTGGCACCCAAAGAACCAACCTAAAAAACCTAACACCGTCCTTGATGGTGTGCCAAGCCAAAACATGCAACGAAGGTATGGTCAACCCACATGTTTAAAACACCCTAACCGAACATGACGAAATCAAAATAAAAATCAACATGACACAAGGGAAAGAAGGAAGGGCCAAAATTACATAATGAAGACCTTATGAAAGGGCAATAGGTTGAAGGGCCTCTATAAAGGCACAAGTGAAGGAAAAGAAGGAAGGTATGTCCACAATAAAATGAATCAAACCCAACTCCTTTGTCCTTTTTAAAAAAACAAGGACTTGAAATTGGAAATTGAAATGGCATGCAACCATTGCAAAAAAAATATGGTTAATCACATATTTGACTTGTACAATATATTTTTATAATAAAATTTAGTTTTTTTGAATTTTACAACTGATTTTTATGTTTATCCAAGATTTATTGGAAAGAAAATTGTAGATTGTAAGCTTTATAATTTATTTATATATCAATTCCAATGATGATCCAAAACCATGTAAAGTTCATAATTATCAATCTACATGAATATGAAAAATTTCCAAAAAGATTTTGATTATTTTGATAACTCTTATGTGACTTACTTAAGACCTCAAATTGGTTCCAAGTGTTTAATTAATCATTTTTCGCTTTCAAATGTTGATATAATTGACTCATTTTTTATCTGTTATTCTTGAATGTATATTAACATCACAATATGTAAATGAAAAACATTCAATCTTAAATGAAGTTATTTAAATTGACAAGTATATTATCCAAAAATGGTTACACTTGTAGTGGTTCATTATATTGTAGACTTACCCAGGACACATCTCCTATAGGGGAAGGAACCTTCATTGAATAAACTAACACCCACACACCATATGTTGGAAAAGAAAAAGGCCCCAAAATGTTTACCACATAAGGGCAAATCATTAAAAGAGAAACAAAAATGAGCCCCTTGTCCTATGTCCTTAAACAACCTTCAAAATGCAAGTCTCCAACATCAATAAGATCTATGAATAGTCAAATGACAATGTTCTATGATGTTATGTTGATGCTCCTAAATGTTCCATTGGCATTCCTACATGCATTGTGACACTCCTTGAAGATCCACTAATAGTTTATCACACTTCATTGATGCACTTGAAAATTCCACTAATACATGAAATCAAGAAAAAATTCCCCTATAAAAAACTAACTAACTAATTAATCCAACCTAGAAAATTAAGATATCAATAAAATAAAGAAAAATAAAATCTAGGTGACCAACCTAAAAAAAAAAACTAACCAAAAACCTAAAAGAAAATCCAACCAACCCAAACCCAAAAGCCCAAAAATCCTCAAAAATTGGCCAACCCTAAACCCAAAGCTCCAAATAAAACACATATATATTTATTAAAAAAATTAATTAATTAATTTTAAAACTTTCAATTAATCACAAAGCATTGTGACCAAAGTGCATGTAAATGGATGGATAAATCAATGGAAAGTACATCCATCCATCCATCCATTTAGTGCTCTAAACCCTATCCGTTTTGTGGACATTGCATGTGCAATGGCAATAAGCAAATGGCACTCAAGGACAAAGGCAAGAGCAACAAAGCTTGTCCACACATTCAACTCCAAAGCAAGGGAAAGAAAACGAGGATTACAATAAAACCCCCTTTATAATCACACCCTTGGTGACCACTTTTTTTTATGACACTAACGAATTGTGATTTAAACATGTATAGTCACATTCCAAACAAACTCTTACAAGATTATGACTATAGGCAAAAAAAAACCTTACAAAACAATTGATTTATGCTAGAATAAAAGTGCCAATTGTTTAAATTTTCTACATGGGTTATTCTAAGTTCTAGAATGCATTATTAAACTTGAAGAAAGTTGTGATTTCTACCTATTTTAATGTGATGATTTACATTGAGTTTGAGCACTTTAACTATTAGCTTGTGTATCTTATTAACTAGATTTTATTAATTAGAATTTTTTGTTTTCTTAGCAAGATTGCATATTTTTTGCTTGTTTGCACTAAACATTTGTTTTATGAAAAAATCATTTTTTTTTCTCTTCAACTACATTCATTGTTGTTAGTTTGCACAACTTGAACACAAAGCAACATTAACATTGCCAAATGAAACTACAATTTACAAAACCTGAATATTTGCCTTAGATTTCCCCATTATAATCACATTTATAAAAAAAAGCTTTGAAAATATTTTGTGCTCCTAATGAGTGTGATAGTGGTTCTAAAGAATGACATTTCTTACTAAAATGGATGGCTTACCAAAAAAAAATGTAACACAAACAAGAAGGTGACTAAAATAGGTGCGATTATAAAGGGGATTTCCTATAGTTGCTTAGCTTGCAGTAAAGCAGATAAGTAGATTCATAGGATTAGTTGGATGATTAAGACTACCTGCAAATTTTGAGGATTACCATCTGCTGACAACTCTAGATGCATGGGATTGTTCTCCTAGGTGTATACAGAGGAATGAACAGTAGCTACTACACTGCTAATCAGCGAGTTGGGACAAGGATATTCAACAATGTACTCAGACTACTACATATTTTCTTCCTGAATCCTAAAACTCTCTTATGGATTGAAATGTCTATATTACCATACCCACATAGGAGGGTCATTCATGTTGAAATTTGTATTTATTTATTTATTTTAAAATTAAGCTTTGTCCTGCAAAATTTTAATATATTCACATTCACATTTTATTTTTTGGAATTTTTTTATTTTATTTTATTTTCTGTTGAAGGCAGTGTTTTCCTGTTTTGAGTGTGCAGGGAGAATTTTAGAAAAATGACTGAATGAACTTATAATTCATATGTCGCTTGTATCAGGATTTAGTTAAATCTTCCTAATCACTTTTTTTACATCTTCATATAGGTGATAGCCACTTTGGCTACATAAGTCACGCACTGGTCATGTGGGCTGTGAATCATGGACATTGTCAGAATGCATTATACAATGATGTTTCTTTCCTTAAATGATTTTGTTTTTCCAAATATAAAAGTTCAACATTCAACCTTTTTATTCTCATTTTCGCTATTTAAAAAAAAATCTTTTTTAATTTTTTTTCTTGTTAAACCTGCCATGCAGATACAGTAGCATTTGTCATGTTGATGTACATGAATTGTCATTGGTCTTGTATGCATGGTAAAATCAGAGTGCATATGTTCGAAAAAACTTTCTTTCAATTGTGGTGTATGCTGTAATATGCTCTTCGGTTACTTTGATTTCTGCTAAGAGCACACCTCACAGTCCTCTGTATGTGACCCTGCAAATTTGGTTCACATCTAAGTGTATTTATTTACTTTTTCTTGGGTTACTTTGCTTTCTGCTAAGAGCACAACCCCACAGCCCTCTCTGTATGTGACCCTGCAAATTTAGTTCACATCTAAGTGTATTTATTTACTTTTTTGCAACCCCACCCATAAAAGCAAAACTAGGACTGCAAATAGGTGGCAAACTACTAATAGCAAACCACCTGGACCAATTATTATGATTGGGTAATTAGAAACAGGGAGCAGGCAGTCATATCACATTTATTATAGACTTCTTTGGCAGGTACACAAATTTGGTGTGCCTTTTACCAACCTCAGCATATTCCACAAAACTCATCGGCCTAAACCATTTTGCTGAGCCAAACTGGCACATTTAGTGTTTTCTGCATCTAAGTCTAATCTGCAAGATCGTATATTGAGCAGCTTTTTTCTTACTGGCGATATATCGCCAAAATAGATTAAAAGTGCAGAATTTCCAATCCAACCACAAATTAGTTTTACCAAATGTCAAGTGCATTTGTTGTTTTGGAAGATCATAAGTGTGTGATGACTAAAGAATGAAATGCAATGATTAAAAAGGAAAGCGTTATCATCTCATGTCATTCAAGAAATTGTTCAACTCACCACCATTAATTCTGTTGTAAACCCAATAAACTTTAAATCAATTTTTTTTTGTTATTTGTTTGACCTTTTATTTAATAAATTCACTAACCTTGATTGTACTCTTCACTGCCCACAAATTCATTTTTTCCTTCTAAAGCCAATCCCTATGGATAAGTAGAATTTTACAAAACACTGAATATATCATTCAACTGATAGTTCAATTTTTTTTGGATTTTAAAACCCAAAAGCCTTGAATGTGAAGAAAATATTTTTGATCAATTTGTGAAGCCTTCATTTTCCTTAATTGACTTTAGGCCTTTCAGTCTACAACATCTAAATCCTCTTATGTATATTTTCATCTATTAGATTTTGGATCTTCTCTTTGAGTTTGGTCAACATATGATTCTTAAACAAAAGGAACAAGCTTGTTATTGCATCAACTAGTGTATTTGGTCTTCCCCAAGATTTCTTATCAAATTTATTCCTTTTGTTATGTTTGGCATCTTTTTGGAAGACATTGAAGCATTATGGGGTAGTCCAAAACCCTTTTTTCACATCATCCTTCGATCAAGATTTGTTGAAAGATGTCAAGGTAAGGTCCAAGAGGATTGTGGGATTCTAACTTCTTGTTTCTCCACATTGCCCTCCTACCTAGACTAGAGTTTCCCCTCTTCTCAAATCCAAATATTTTTAGAGTTTTTAAACATATTTTGAAACCAAGGTCCTTCAATTGTCATGGATGTCACATGAACATTAATCAAGAAATATGTATAATGAATTGTAATGAACTTCAAGGAATGACATATCATACAATAGTCATGGACAAAGTTCATACAAGAATATTCATTTTTCATCAATGATGAATGAATTTATCCATCATAACATATTTTGTCATTCTTGTATATCCATTTTAGATCCATTAAAACAAATTGTCAAAAGATAAAAAAACCTTGCAATTTGCACAAAACTCCTTATCACTTTCCTTTTGAATGTTTCCTTCATTTTTTCATATTCAACAAGTGCATAAAATTGTGAAGAATCACCAAATAAATCTCACATTAATCCTCCTTTTGCAATTCACTTGCTTGTATTGACATTCCAACAATGGAACAAATGTAATTGAGGTTCAACAAATATGAAATGCACAATATGCGAGGGTATGGACCAATGTTGGGCAATGCTCATTTTTTTGTGAAAACAGACCGGTTCCAATTCTACATGATGTTGTGAAAACTTGATCGATTCTTTAATTTAATTTAATTTTGGGTTAGTGAGCTAGAACCAACCAAGGTATCAAGATTTTTAATTTTTTTAGATTTATTTAGTTCTTAGATATGGTAGTTCTTGCATACAAAACAACAATCCATTTTCACATGTTTTCACAACTCAGTTACTTAAATAAAATATGTTTTAATAATTAATTAGTTAGTAATTTAATTATTTCACCACACAAGAAGAGCATCAACACCATGTGAGAAGAACAACAACCGGCATAAGGTTTTTAATAATTGAATGTAACCTCTATGGGAAAACCTATCTGATTCTCCAGAAAATATATATTTAAAATTGGAACATGTTCTCATGATCAGTTTTCATTCATGTGAGAACTTGAAGTTAGTTTTCACATGTGAAGGTGCCAACTTGTTTTCATTCTAAGAATTGGGTTGAAAACCAAGTCGAAAATGAATGGGCATTCAAAAACCACCCAACACTAATATGGACATGGGTTTTACTTCTGCATTTCACAATTTTGAGTAATGACACAAATTTTCAACACTACATTTGATATTAAAACCCCATTTTGAAAAGGAAAGAATAATTTTTTTTATACAAAACATCATAGGGACAAGTTTTACACATTAAATCAAAAGCAAACCCAAAACTCAAATGTCTATGACTCTTGCTTTCTAACTAAAGCTTGTAATTTCTATCTTCCACCACCTACATTTGAAGAAAGTAGAATTGTTGGACTTGATGTCGATGTGGAATTTTTTGTTTACATAAAATTTCATGACAAATAATGTTGTCTTTACTAAATCAATGTAGGGTTCATCAATTGAATTATGTTTTCTTCAATGTCAAGTGTTGTTATAAACATAGAACTAATGGGTGTTTGCACACTATAGTGATTATATATGGACATCACAATGGTAATTTTCCTATGTTTCTTAAATATAAGAAAATAAATAAAATAAAATTCATCAATATAATTAAAAAGGGACTCACTTATCTGAAGCTATCATAATCAAAATGAAAAAATCAAATCAAAATCATGGATAGCCAATAAGTAATGGACTTTTGAATTTTGCCCACACTTTTTGTCATACATGTAAAACTTATGGATATGGACTTTTATTTTACAATGTGTCAATTTTATGTGTTTGAAACTTTGGGATATTGAATAAATTATGTTTAAAAAACTAAAGATCCATTGAATGAATGGAATGTGATTTTAATATTTATTATGTTATGGACTTTTTAAAATCCCAAAAATTGTAATTATTTTAAAAGCCCTTTTAAGCATTTAAAAAAATATTTTTAAAAAATTGTGATATTTTTTATATGTCTTATAGCATCATGATTTGAAATTGGAAATGGAAAAAACTGTTACTTTCAATATCATCTAAATATTCATATTTTAGACCAATTTTCAACCACACTTAAAAAAAACTTTCAAAAGGTACTCTAATCTCACAAAATTGTGACACCCTAATGTGCTTTTGCCCTAATAGTTTATTTTAATTGCCTCCATGATTTTGTTGTTGTAAATTTTAATACATCTTGTTTTTTCCCACCCTTTCAAAATGATTGTTTCTTTATGTCTTCATTATGTAACCATTGTTGTATGTATGGCTTCAAATTACTCATTTTGAGGTCAATTGTTGGATTTTTTCCATCTTCAATTTTTTCCTTGATGACCCTATTGTCCAATTATTGAATTCCATGTTGAACACATGCTTGAGTGGGCAATGTCATATAACATCTCCTAGTTGTAAAACATTGTTATAGCTTGTTAACACAAATACTACCAAGATATTTGAATGTTTATCTTTTGTCCAATTTTTTTAAAAAATACTTTTGTGTACACTCCAAAAATATATAAACAATTAGACCATGTTATGATGTGTTTACAAACCAAATAGTTTGATCTTAGCTTGGTGGTAGGGAACCATAACATATTCCACAAAACATTAGTTTGAAAATTTGATCATTGATTTTCACTAGATGAGATCCCACTTATCTATAATGTAAACATAGATTTTTATTTTTCTTGTTTGGTGGCAATGTTCTTGTTGTAATGCCTATAAATACAATGTATAATGGCTTGAGAGTGTACTTGTGTTACAAATGAAAATACTACCATAGGCATTCATGTTTTGTCCTACATGCCAAGTACATGAATTCATTTGGAACCTTTATTTTCCCATCCACACTCTCTTGTTGTAGGTACCAAATATATGTTCATTTGATCATTATTTACAAGAAATGGAAGGGGAATGTCATAGGCCTTGTTACATAGGCAACACAATAAGCCATGAACCTATGTTGTTTTTTCCAATTTGATGGAAGTTTGGTAGTGCCTATAATATTAATTCTAAAAGTTCAATTCTTATAATGCTTCATGAATATGACAAGTGACCCACTTTTCAATAAGCTTAAATCCACCAAGTTTGTCATTGCAAACCACATCAAGAGCCATAAACTCCATAATTTCATGGAATATTGGTTGGATAATGGAGGTTGCTAAGGGCTAACCCACTTTTATCATTTTTCACAACGTGGTTACCATAGAATCTTTTAGCACAAGGCAATATCAAGAACTGAAAAATTTTGCTTTTTATTTTGAAATTTTATGTGCCTAACTTAATTACATCAACATACTTGGCATTTATTTCTAATATTTCTATAAATCATTCATAAATGTTTCTTCTTCCAAGTTTTTTCTTAAGCACTAGGACATGTCCTAGTGTTTTTTACAAGCAATTTACAAGACATGTAGGCATCAATTTTGTTACCACGTTATTTCTTAATTGCTTCCAAAATGGGTGGGCACAAGCCCTATTGAAACTAATTGACATATGTCCCACACCTGTGCATTTATAAATTAGTTTTTGAATGTCCTTCATTTGACTCTTGTTAAATTCATACTCTACTTACAATGTTGTTTTGAATTTCTTGGGTCAACCAACTAGACACTTTTCCACTATGCAATGTGTATCTTTTTCTTGGGCTATTTTATTCAACAAATCAACTTCATGTTGCATCTTTTGTGTTGGGCTTAAAGCAAGGATGTTGATATACTATCATTTTTTTTAATAGCCACATTATTTAACTAAAAATAATGTTTACCATTCATTAATTTAAACTAAATTGTAATTTCAAATTCATAAGTATCTTTCACAAACATTGCATGACATTTTCCTCTATGAGTGAAATCATGATTGAGAGTAAAAGTTTTGGACATACTTGTAGTACTTAAAAGGAGCTAGCACCAATGTGACTTTGTCTTCAAATTGAATTATTAGGATGTTAAAAGCACGTGCTAAGGTTTAACCTTATTTAGTACCATATTGACATGAAATTTGCATTTATTTACCTAAATGAGTACTCAATTTGGAGCTTTCAACCAAGTTTATTCAAAAGCTTTTCAAGTTATTAAATTTTCCATTTACTTATGCACCTAATTTCAATAAATCCAAATCTTTTATTTTTACATGATTTCTTAAGATCATGACCTAAGGCATGTGAAATTTTGAACTAATTTGGTGTAAGTGTTAAGACAAATGAATTTTTTGAAGAAATTAACCCCTTGCATTTCTAAATTGAAAATAATTATTTCAAATAATGATTATGAATTTTTCAAAAATCCAATAACACACTTCCCTTAAGGATATTTGTTGGAACATTTCATCTTTAAACATTTAATTCAAAATATCAAATTTTTATGTATTCCTTTCAATGGACTATTTTTTATTTTTTAAAAAAAATTAATGAATTATCGCAAATTACTATGAGTTGCAAAACCCCAACTTTTATGTACTTCGATACATATGGATGCCTTAGATGGTGGTATTTTTCATTTTTTTCAAAAAATCAAAGTATGGTGCTACTAACACTATGTGTTGCATTAAATTGTTTGTTGAGACATTTGGTGTTATGGCCAAAGTACAACCAAATTACAATTTGATAATATCCTCTAAAACACTTTTTAAATTAAAAGGTTGATTTCACGTAGATTGTTATTTTATCATTCAAATTCCATTAGATTTTTATATCATTTTCGTGTGGATTACTTTGTTTTAAAAATGGAAAACTATCATTTGGGATAGTACTTTGGTGCACTCAATCATGTGTTCACTTCTATTATTCAAACTAACAATTGTGCAAACTCCACTCACATGCTCAAATTATAATATGTTTTTCAAAGCACATGATCCATCTTACAAAGTTATGTTCTATAAAAATACCTATCAAGAATGCTCCTACTTACAATAATATCTTCCATGCGCCAATCTTGCAAACCTATTCTCCATGGAAAGTATCAAAATTTATGCATAGTAAAAAAATAATACTAGGAAATGGTAACACCAATTTGAGGCACGACTAAAAAACAAGGTCGTGTTACTATTGTCATTTCTAAAAATGCACAAGAAACTATGGGTGTCAAGTGATGAAGTGAAGGCATGTTGATGAAAAATGATTGAAGATGGATGGTAATTTTCATCATTGTTCAGGTACACAAATTTTTTTTACATTTATGGTCAAATATGAAAATAATTAAATAATGGGTATATCAAATTGATTCTCTTAAGTTGTATTAAACAATCGACAATGGAATCTCAAAATGACCCATAAAATATGCTAAAATTGTGTTTGGACACTTCTTTGATTGACTTTGGGTCTTTATTCAAGATTTTTTTAATGTGTAGTTGGAATTAGGCTTAGGTTTATTTGGTTGTCACTTGTCATTGCTCGCTTGCACATTGAAAATCATCTTGATAGTTATCATATTCATAATGAGTGAAATTCCTTTAGGGTGTACTAGACAGGACAAAAAGGGCTTAGTCTTTACTGCAATCCTTTTTTACCCTATATTTTGATCCCCATAAAAAATAATGAATCAAAAGTTGTCAAAATTTTCAAAAGGATTATATTTAAAACTATTACAGTTTTAGATTCCATCATGATCATCCATAAATGTATCTTTACATGGTAAAAAAAATAATAGGTAAAAAAGATAGAAAAGGGTGACATTGTGACAAGATTTTGGTACACCTTAAAGAATTTGCACCCTAACGTCAATACCAATGTTGCACAAATGATGTTTGGACATTAGCAAGCTTTTCTCCTCACATGGTCACATGACATTTGTTTCATTCATATTATTATTATTTATAGTTATTTATTTGGTGTATTGGCTATTTGTAATCTCATTTGTTGCCTCAAAGTTTTTTTTTTAAATAATGCATTTTTCCTTTTCAATGTGTTGGCATAGATATCAACAATATTATAAACATTAGCCTTCTAGGCTCTTTCAACATTAATTAGAAGAATTATCACATGATTTCATGTCAACCCCCAATTCACATTCATTTTAATTAATCACTATTATTGATTTAATTTACTTCATTTCTTAATTGTGTTAGGTGTAAATGATTGGCTAACTTTTAGAGTTGTTATCCCAATGTTTCATAATCTATTTTTGTTCTATCACCTATTCAATGAATCCATTGGTACTTGGCCTTCTTCATTATGTTTACAATGAACCCATTGATTCATTTGTTTTAATACATTCATGATAGTTATCAAAATGCATGGACACATGATGATTATATGTAATGCCTTTATTTCCTTTTGATTTTAAAATTTACTTTCACCTAGTTCACCAAAAAATTGTTTATTCATCATCAACATTATAGCCAATTAATCTTCACATTGACATTATCTTGTTGAAGGATGGGGTTCACCATTCATGCCTTGTAGATTTCATAATTATTGATCCCAAATCATCATTAGATATTTTTCCTTGTTCCATCCATATGCAAGAAATTTTTATTTCAAAGGTTGTGATTCATGAAGATAAAATAAAATAATTACCAAGATTGACGCCATTGGATTCAACTTCTCAAAAAATTATGTTTTATTCCATAAAAAAGTTGATGATTTTGGGGTGAATTCAAAGTCTTAGGAACCACCTAAGGAGTTGAACACTCCTCAAAGCTATAATTATTTATTTTGAAAAATCACAAGAGGAGCACAATAATTTGGATTGTCAATTTTTTAAAAATAAACTCTAATACTTACAAAGTTTCAATGCTCAAAATTTGATGCAAATTGATGATGTTTCAAAAGAGATAACACACTTAAAACTATGATGTGGACGATTTTTATTTTTTAAACATTTTACTTTCTTTATCAAATGTGCACCATTCCTTTTCACAATTGGAGATGATCTTAATTTGACTATTATAAAAAAATAAAAGGAGTTGAAATTGGTGAAATTTATTTTACCACACATTTGAACACCTTTGGTTCACATGTGTTTTTATTAAAAAAATCATGAATTTAAAAAGCTTGTCTTTAACAAAAAGTTATTCATTTCTATGCAACAAAGGGGATGGATGCAAAATATACATGATGTATGACCAAGGTGTAGTAAAAAAATGTTTAAATTTAGCACAATAGTTGTAATCTAAGCATGAAAAATACAAAATTTGGGATAATATACCAACACATTAATGCCACATCACATGCAATCCTTGGAAAAAAGACTTTCACCTTGATGCCCCTAGGTCCTAAAACATAGTTATGACATTCTTGGTGCGGGAATGTTATGGAAGCCCAAAGAAGCACGAATTTAACGAATTTTTATAGATCAACTGGTGAACATTTGGTAAACATTCGCGCCGAATAATCTTTTGACAAGGTGCTTTACCACGTAAATTCGCGAATTTTAAAGTGCAAAATGAAGAATGTCATTACTATGTCCTAAAATTGTGAATTTAGGACAACACCACAAGATTCAAAAGACCCCCATTTTTAAATCATTGACATTTTAAAAAAATGATGAACATCTATTTTTCAAAAGGTGCAACATTTTTCTATTTTTAGTTGAATGGTTATTATGGTTCAAACAACCTCCCAAAATCCACCTTTGTGGACCCATCTTGCATGTGTTTATCTATTTACATACACTATTATTCGTTAATTTAGGATATTTGATATTAATTGTTGGGCGTTCAATTATAATGTAAAATCAAGTTTAAAATATGTGTGTGATGACCCTAGCCTTAGGTTTGCAAAAGCAAACAAGCTAGAAAAAAACCAAAACTTTTCATGAATCAAAGAAAAATATACTTCTAAACCAAATGAAAAGTGTGCAAGAGTCAAAATATATATATTTAAAAAATCCTTAATTGTATTAAAACTTTTGAAGAATCCCAAAATGAACAATGTGATATTTGACAAATGTATGTGTTGAATAATCTTTAACTTCATTAAAAATGCCTCAATGAAGGTTACAAGATGGTGATATTGCATGCCCAAAATATAAAGGAGTTTCTTGATGGATATGACTATTTAATGGTCAAGACATGAAGTGCAAAATCATTCCCAACCATTTTGAACATGGTTTGGTGGGGCAAATAATGGAACTTGTCATGAGATTGGAATTTTTTTGACAAGGGATAAAATAAAGTGATATTTAATGTCCCTTTCATGTATTTTTTAAAGAGTTATTAACCCCAAAGTTTAGGGGCATGTCTTAATTTCAAGGGAAGGATTTTGAAATTTTTGAAATTCATCATTTCAAGGTATTCCTCATCAAGACCTACAAAATAATATAAAAATAATACCATGTTTCCTTTAGGAATTTATGCCATGGTGAAGTCATGTGAAATTTGGTGTGTGTCTTAAACATAATTTGGACTTTAATTGCATTAAATCTACACTAAACATCATCCTTGTTTATAATTCATGCAAGTGAGGTGTCTATGAAGTGTGTCACTTCATTAAGGTCATCCAAAGGCTCTTGCCCTTTTGTCTTGATTGTGAGAAGTTAGGGAACACATCGTCAATGTTAAGGATTCAGTACAATTCAATCCAATAATTACTTACCAATAGAATTATATATCATTAGGGTTTTTATAATTCAGAATGCTTCACAAATTAACCAAAAACTTAACAAGGCACCTTATAAGATGTCAATTGATATTGAAAATTGATTATGAAACAAATGGCTTACTATTTACAATGTTTTGTGGTGATCAAAAGCAAAAATCCTATGACCAAATATGCATGGCATGTTCAAGTAATAAACATTTCAAAAGTTTAAATTAGAACATTTTTAGGTTTTTGAAAGGTGTGGGATAGTAAAACATATATTGGAAAAGCACAATGTATTGGTAACATTTTTTAATTTTTTTGAATGATTAAATAGGAAACCAAACATCATTTTTAAAAATGTCAAATAGTGCAAACAACCAATTCACTTTTGTTAAACTTGTTGGGAGGCAATAATTAAAATACTTAAAGTAAATAACAATATCCTTATACCATATTATATGCATAAATACATGATAAAAATCTAACAAGTGTAATGAATCATTATAGTTAAAAAAGACAAGAACATTAAAATATAAGGCTATCATGGAAAATCCTAGATCTAGGTCAAGAAATGCAATTACCTTCTTATTTGAAGAATTATGAAAGATGTATATATATATATATATAAGCATAAAGGCATTGGAACATAGTCAATTTAGACCATGTTAAAATGTGATAATCGGGCAAGCATTAGAGAATATAAATGGAGATTTTATGGTTGCAATGTCTCATCTATGAATTTTTTTATTAACACCAAACTACAACATGTATCACATATATTTTATATTGAAATGGATGAAATCACATAATTTACATCACTACAACATGAGCTAAAGCCTATTATTGTAGAAAAAACCATATTTTGTTGTAATGATGCCTAACAAAATGTAAAATACAGAAGGGCCATGCCATGTTATGTCCATTAGTTTTATTTATTTATAATTGTAATTACACGTTAAAACACATTACAAATACCATAACACAAAATTGTGACTAAACCAAAGAAAATTATTTTTAGCACCAAGATGATGTAGACCCAAGTGAATTCATAGTCTTTACCTAAAAAATGTGGCCCAAAAATAGGTATTGAGTCCAATTTGGTTAAAGTCATTCAACTAATGACGAAGATGGAATCATTGACCAAATAAATTTGTTCATAAGACCTCTAAATTTGAAACACATAGCACCAAGTTTGTCCAATCTGTTAATTTATTGTTCCTTAAGATGAGGGTGTGTGTTGAAAAAACACTTTAATAATATGGGAATAGGATTGTTCCGTGGATGTGCAAAAGATCAACAAAGATAAAATTTTTCAATAACATATAATAAGAACTACAAATATCATATCCATGGAAACTACATCCATTGATATAGAAACCTTCAATTTATCACAAGACTTTTTATCCTATCATTTGAATAGTTTGATCATATTGTCATAGGGCTCAAAAACTAGCATAATGCAAGAATTATGATGAACTTCAACACAACAAACTTAAATTTAATCTAAACTATGCACACATGTTTTCATCTAATAATGGAGATACAAAAAAATTGACAAACATATGCCATGATTTTTATCTTCTTAAACACCTCCATAAATGAAAGGAAAAATTTGCCATTTACTTTAGAATATTTTAACACAAAAAAAATATGAATGTTTTAAAACAAAGTAACAAGATGATAACACCTTTGAACATATGAAGATTTCAATATTGGAAGTTTTGCAAGTTTTTTTTTGTGTTTCAATGAACAAATACTTCCAAAAATTCAATAGAAAAAATGATGATAGTACATTTGGAAAATTTCAATATTGGAAGACCACACTACTTTATTTCTAAACCTTATGGCACCAAAAGATATGTATTTGTGTGCATCAAAAATTAGACTAGCCCATACATTAGAATTAAGTGCTAACCGCACTTAAAGATAAAATGTAGATAAGTGAGTGCTAAAAACAATAAGTTTAACCATGTTTCCACTCATGAAATTTCAAGTGGCCACTAGCATTTGTCTCAAATGAATTACTACATGCCATGGAAAAATAGTTCAATGATAGCAACTAATGTAACTACCATTGAATATTTAAAAAACATAGATTTTTTATTTTAAACACATATTAACTTCCATACAAAAACAACTTTGATAAATTTAGGCTACTACTTGGTACATATTATACTTGCATAACATTGTGTTTAATAATTGACCTCTCTTGTAAATTTTACAACAATTGCAACAACAATAGTTGTGATGCAACATCCTATCTAAAATTGTTTTTGCCAATTTGCAACAACAATGATTTGATAACAATCACAATAAGAAAATTTCACCAAAAATCTTCTTGCATGCATGAAGTAATAACAATCATAGCAATGACATCTCATTTCCAAATTGAGTTCATAGTAATAATCACAACAACATCACATTGTTGAAATCAAACAATAAGATTTGCCTTTCATGATAATAGTTCTTATAACAACACCAAAATTTTGTGAATTTTTTAATTATAAGTTAGACTATATCATTCCACTTGGACACGCTACTTTGGAATCAAATTGATGAAAATTAAATGATTGTAATAGATCATAGCTACAAAAAATCAATGCAAATATTAGACCAAATTTTGCTGAATTGCAAGGTAAATTTCCAATTGTTGTCAATCTTGTTGACTTGAATGTTCTTGGCAATTTATCCCACATTTACCTTTTAATGGATGGAGTCCATACATTCCTTTGATGCCTTGTGTTGCCCCCAACTCTAAAACATGCAATTTAGGATCTAAATATGTACCTTTTTTCCACCAAGAATGAAGTTGTGAAGAAAATAACATGTGAAAACATTTGGAATCCATGTGATATAAGGTTTATTTTGCACAACATTTCCCTCTAATTCTTCTAGCAATAAAAACATAGAAAACCATGTTGTGTTTCATGGCTTAACTTGACAATTGATATTGAATCCTAATGTAATAAATTGCATGACAATCACAAATTGTGCAAAAGAACATTCTAAACATTAATATATAAACTTGTATAGTCAATAATGTGGTTAGAAAGGACAAATGGTGGGTTTGAAGAGGACAATTGTCTTCATTAAAACTACCCAATTCTAATTATCCATAGTGAGTTCAAATGTCATGATCCTAACTTGGGTACATAACAACTTGGGTGGCAAATTGCCTTTTCTATGATGAAGGAAAGCATCGTGCTTCATTCAAAATTAGGCCAAATAAGGGATTGAGATCTAGAATGAATGGAAGAAAATGTACACATTCTTGTATGAAGTAGATGTGTGGGAATCAAACAAATTAGATGAATTAGACGGATCAATTCAAATAATTAATTAATTGATACTATGTCTTCTACCCAAATTCACATTTAATATTTCTTCTTTTAAAAAATAGAAATTCAATAATTTATTCACTATTAAATATTAATATGTAATTTATTTAATTATTATGAACTAAATAACTAAATTACTAATTATTTGAATTCAGATAATTATTTAGTTATTTAATTCAAATAATTAATTATTGATCATTAATCCACATATATAATTATTGGATAATTACCTATTAAGTTCTACAATTTACAAAATTAAAAACAAACACAAAGAATGTGAGAATGTTTTTTCTAATTACAACCCAATTTGCAACTAAAAGATATAATCCATATGTTTTGTACTTGAATCTCATATCACAAACTATAAAATGAATGTGTCCTTTCTTGTGTGCTCATATTAAAATACACATGTCAATTTGGGGTGAATTCAAAAAAACTTAACTCTAAAAACAAAACATAATATTAAAATATTTACATGGTTGCTTTTTAGCTTACCTTTTTCCTATTTATTTGCCTTCCTAAGTAGGTAAGTAGGTATGTAATGTAAATAGGTCCTACATACCTAGGTACATAGGTAGATAATTTAACTATTTAGGTATGTCTTACCTACCTACATACCTAACTAAGTAGGTAGGACCTACCAACCTATCAACCTATGTTTATGTATCAACCTACTTAGCTACTTAAATAGATTTTTTTCAAAATTCAATTAATAAGCCATGTGGCAAATTTCAACTATGTTGTGTGTCATAATTTAAGACCATATAAAATGAACAATTATAATGGATGGTGGAAATCAATATTATAAAAAATATATCAAAATATCCCCATAATGCCACTTGTCAAATTTTGATGGATTGATGAAAAATAATGTCATCATCATATTACCATTGTGGTTGCAAACTAGTTGCATTAGAATTGCATAATAGTTGTTCCTACATAATTGTAATCAAGTTGCATATGTATACGGTTTCACATATAGTGAATTGCATTTGTTGGAGTTTGTGCAATTTATCCAATAACACATATGCTCATAGAAATACATTGAGTTGCAAATGGTCATAATGAAGGAACTTTCAAGTTCAACTCCTACTTTTGAAGTTGTAAGTTTCAAGTTGTTTCAAATATTCATGTCGAGGTTTGGGGATTAACTTTGGTCCAAGTTGGGGTATTTTTAGACCATTGCAAAGGTATTGGAAAACATTATACTAAAGTGGGGTTGCATTCTCAAAAAAAGACAAGTAACATAAGGTATGACCATTTGAAGGGTTGGGAATCAAGTTATGAAAATGATTTTTGACCATTTAATTTTTCAACACGAAGGGGTCAAATGAATTCCAATTTAGGGGCTTAATACATTATTGAAAATATCTTTTCAAGGGCTACAACTTTATTCTTGAAATATCTTGATTTGGAGGAAATTTTTGAAAAGTTATGGATTCAAAAATTGGAAGGACTCATTGGGAGTCTCAAGAAAAGTATCATTTTGAAGTATAAGCCTTCATGGAAATTTGACTATAAGGAAGAAAGTGGTGATTCCCAAATCTAGGCCAATATGGTGCATGAATCTTATGAGTACAAAGTAGGCCATAATTCATTCGTGCACCATGTTTTTGACTCCAAACTTTGTTAACTAACCTATCTTTTTGGTTTGTGCAAAATTTGATATGACTCAAAACTCAAGTAATTAAAATATTGTCATAGTTTCATCTTGGAGGTTTCGTATAACCCTTGTGTTTCAATGCATGGAGCTACAAATCGTGTTCAAATCTTTAGGTCTTTTGCAATGCATTGTATTAATTAATTACCCCAATGCCTTGTGCCAAGCCTTTAAGGGTGTCTCATCAAACCTAGAAGTAACATACATAGCACAAATGACACAACAACATAAAACATGTAGCATAACAACAAGATGTAAAACATAAGTGCAAACATAATCATGAATTGACATAAATAAAAATTCAAAAAAAGTTATTAAAACAAATAATGCAAACCATGAAACACAAAAAATACATAAATTGAGTGAAAGCGCACACATGAACGACAACACAAAAACACTTAACAATGAAACAATAAATAATCATGTGAAAAGCACAAGATTGAAAATATTGCAAAATGTAAAAAAAAATATCAATATAAAAACATATGATGGTAATATGATAACCAAATCAAAATAAAAAACAAAACAAAATGCAAGATATAATGAAAACACATGAAAGTTATTTGTGTTTCCACATAAAAGATGTTTTCCTCAATGGGTGATAATGGTCACAAGAAGAAGGCCACATCAAATGACAATTTATGAATGTTACATAAGATGGAATGTGAGGAGTGGTCACAACTTTGTGGCATCAATTTACCATAGATATATTGACACGCATCAAATCACAAGTGCACATGGAAAGCAAAAAAACCACCTTGATGATGGTTGTCAAATTAGCCCTAACATAATTTTAAAGTGAGCCTAAGAAGGATCCCACTCCTAAGTGTGGCCCTACCTTTATATTATGGAAAATTCTTTATCAATTCAGTTCAACATTCTTTTTGAATTTGAGAATCTTCCATCTTTGATTCAATGAAAAAATAAAAAGAGGATAAAATTTAAACTAGAATTTGCGACAAACACTTTTGACAAGGTTAAGACTATTTTGTATAACTACTTATGAAAGAGATAGGCACTATGCATTCTCCATTGTTTTCACTAATTATAGCCATTTACAAAATATATCCGTTGTTTACGTCGGTTGTGCAACCTATTATCTTGCACCATAAGTCTAAAAATTATGAAATTAGTTCCAAGAAACCCATTCATCAAAGGCTTTTCAATAATATCAAAATCAAGCATCAATTTTTCTATAAACAATAATTTTTATTTTTTAATTTGTTTTTAAAAAAAAATCCAATGTTGAATAACTCCCACACTATAGGTCTAAAAATTAGGAAACCAATTCACCTTAGTGCACCATTACTCATCAATGGTTTTTCAACAATATCAAGTGCATGACAAGAAATATTGTGGTTGAGGAAATTTTAACATGACAAACAAAACAAGGCATGTGTCACACAATGGCCTTGCCATGAAAATTTTAATTTAATTCAAAGACATATATATATATATATATATATATATATATATATATATATTGAAAGTCAAATATTTATTTTTTAAAAGCTTTAGTCAAGGATTTTTATTTTCATGGACAAAAGTTGCAAGTTTATTTTGGATTCATGAAAGTCATGGTCATCTAAAGAAAAAACAACCTACAAAGTAGAGGTTAAAGTCCTTTGAAACTAATGCACCCTATGATGAATTTCAACATTATATCCCTACCTTTGTCAGCAAGGCCAACAAATAAATTACCCTCCTTGATAGATAGACTAATGTGGCATGTCCATAGGTCCAAGTGTGAACTCATTAGCCAACTGATTGAATTTGATTTTTATTTATTTATTGAAGATTACTCAAATTTCAATATTTCTTGCACATTAGGTCTAAAAATTATAAACTCCTACTCCTAAAACACTTTCCAACAATACCAAAAGCATACCTCAATTTCCCTAAAGTTTCAGTTTTGATTGTATTAAATTTTGAATGACAAAATTGTTTAATATTTAATAACTCTTACACTGTAAGTCTATACATTAACAAACCATGGTGCATCCATCCTCATCAAGGCCTTTCCAACATATCGAAAACTCTCTGCATATTGGGACAATGTCAGTGGAGGGGGCAGCTTATATGTTTTAATCAAGCATTAGTAGCAAGTGAAGGTGGGCATTTCACTTTTGAAATTTTCATGTTACTTCTTATTTTTTAAAATTACTATGAAATCCAAGGGGTACCTAGTTGGTACTTGCTGGTTATCATGGTAAAAAAAAATTTAAAGCAAGATGTGAGTGAAGTTTTACACTCCCTCAGGCTGGGCCATTGCAAAGATAATTGGCAATTGACTACCACCTTGAGGACTGGTTATTTCATGAACACCTCAAGCTCTGGGGTGTTTCCCTACACCAAGAGTGCAAGGAGGGGAGATGTGGTTTAGAAGATCTCAACTTGACAAACAAACAAACTATATTCCTTAACAGATGGATTACCACACCAATTTGAGAAAGAACAAAAGGACCCATCCTCACAACAGACTTCTACACAAGTTGTGTTTTGAACAATTTCAAAGTTCTAAATTCTCAAAAATTACTCTATGATGCTTTATTTGCATAATTTCCTCAAAAGGCTTTTACCTCAAGTAAAGTAGAAAAACAAAAATCGGCATTAAAAAGATCAACAATCAATGCACACTCTGAATCATAGATCTTGATCTATGAATTATTTTGAAAGCCATTGTGGGTCCTTGTCATGCCAGGTTTTACTATTGACTACATTAGGCTAGTTGGTGTTCCAGTCTGTACTCTGTCTGTATATACTCTAATAATTCAATGTTGCACTTGAATTCAACTATTTTCAAATTTTCAATTAAGATTCTGCAATTCGCTTTATATACAAAGCCATGGAAGGAGAAGAAAACAAGCAAAGTTGACATTATAGCCACAGAAAAAAGTTGGGTGCGTGGTATCTCAGAACACAGGTTAGGTATCTGAGAATGCATTTTCACATTTTGTCAAACAGGCCAGTTATAGCCTTGGATCCCTGCAGGCTATATGCACCAAAAGGTGGCATCTTGACCTTACAAACATGCTTTTGTGGGATGATTTCTTGCACCGTTCATTTTCAGTCGGTAAAGGAGACACTCATGACCCATGTTTTCTCAGAACGAATTTTTTTCCACTGTCCATTTTCAGTCAGTAAATAAGACATCAATAAAGCTCTAGATGAATGAGAGTAACATAACCTCAAAACATATAATACAAGCAGATGGATAACATTTTCTAACAAAATGCGCCAGGCACCCAATTGTCGTTTGCACATGATTTGCTCACTTTAAATCCAGGACATGTGGTTGAGCCTGTTGCCATGCCAGATTGTCCAAAGGTGTGGTAAAGTTATTCTTCACATGCCCAATTGTTCTAAAAGTTGGGCTAACTTCACCAGATACATGTGGTAGTGCATCAATTGGTGGTCCATTAAGTCCTTTTGGCAGCCACTTATTTTTTCATTTTAAAAACTAAAACAAGAAGCCAAAAAAGACCCTACTCTTATAAGGAAAAACATTTAAAAATATAATATTCTTCCTTGAAAACAGAAGATACTTCTCTTGAAGTGGAGTGAATCTTGGCTTTTAAAAGGTCACTTCCAAATACACTAAGAAAATTCTAGAGCTGCTTTATGAAAGGTGAAATGAACTCCGATGCCCTAGCCAGCCATTTCAGCCATAAAAAAATCTAGTAATACCCGCTTCCTCCTATCACAGTATTATTAGTATTTTTTGACGAGGCTGACTTGAGAGGCACTTATTTTTCAAACGCCCTGCTTTGAAGTTGTTATCCTGCACCTAATTATTTTGAACGTGGATGTTGAAAAATTGATGTCCTGCTTGAAATTTGCTATACAAAACAATGTTAGGTTGAGGAAGCAATGACATATTTTTCAATATGATGTTGAGCATTAAATCCTTTGTAGCCACCAAGTTGATCAGTGCTGAATTGTCAACCACATCAAAGTTCATGGATGTATAAGAAAATTTTAAACAGGGACTAAGTTATAGTCAATGATGGTGTGTCTAATGGCATCTTTCCATTGTGAAGCTGCACACTACCTCAGTGTTTTCTTGAGCGAAATTCGACACCTGGCGAGCAAAAAGAAAAGGCGGGCTGGGAATCCTACAAAGGTTTTTGGGGGGGGAGGGTAAAATGGCATAAAGTCATCAAGAAAGGTCAATTCGCCATATTTAGACCATAGCTTCAAAGATGGCGTCAGAAATATAGCAGGGTTCCATAAAATTCTACTTTGCTCTCTGACCTGTTGCCAAACTTGGCGCCACCCCTATCCTCTTTTGGAGTATACCAAGTCCACAAAATTTGTACTTTGCTCTCTGACCTGTAGCCAAACTTGGCCCCATCCTCTTCTGGAGCATCGCAAGTCTGCCTACCTCAGAAATTTGAAAAATAAAACCCCTGCTTCACCTCTGGAAGCTTGACTACCCCCAGGATGGCGTGAGATCCACAAGACACTAAATACGCCCATCGAGCTCTGTTGGACGCTTGTTTTTCTTGTCTTTTTGCAAATGTTTTTAGGCTCTGCATGGTTCTGCATAAAATCATACGGCATGGTAGCTTGCATGGTTCTGCATAAAACCACACATCACAGTTCTACATGTTATTTTTATTCTGCAAAAGAACATAACATTGTTCTTTTTAATTGGCAACTACAGTAAATCCCTTTTATAATCACACCTTGGGTGAACATTTTTTTTTGTGACACTAACAAATTGTGATTTAAATGTGTGCAGTCACATTCTGTAGAAACCCTTATCAGATTGTGACTATAGGCAAAATGTTTTTTACAAAACAACCTTTTTATGTTAGAATAAAGGTGCCAATTGATTAAATTTTTTTATATAAGTTATTCTAAGTTTTACTATGCATTATTAAGTTTGAAGAAGGTTATATATATATTTTTTAATGTGACAATTTACATTGAGTTTGAGCTCCTTAATTATTAGCTTGTGTATCTTGTCAATTAGATTATTTTATTATTTTTTTTATAATAGCAAGTTGCCATTTTTTTTGCTTGGCTACATTAGAAAGTTGTTTTTTCTTTCTCTTCAACTAGATTCATTTTTGTTAACTTGCACAACTTAACACAAAATAATACTAACATTGTCAAACTACAATTGACAAAACCTTAATATTTATTCTAAATTTTCCCCATTATAATCACATTTTTCAAAAAAAACTTTGCAAATATTTTGTGCTACTACCAGGTGCAATACTGATTTTGAAGAGTGATGTTTCTTACTGAAAATGAATGATTACCAAAAATTGTGTGACAGAAACAAGAATGTGACTAAAACGGGGTTTACTATATTTTATATTTAACAACAGCTCAGCGAAACTTAATCCTTCCAGGTGTAAATCATGCCACAGACCACCGGCATAGATTCAAGCACTGAGGAGAAAGTGCTTTCTTTTCTATTTCAATAACTTCCACAGTGCTCAATGGGGGTATTTAGCATCTTGCTTCAAATCCTCCAGCTCTGCTATTCAGTTTTGCAAGGCGGAAGCCTAGCTGCACCTTCTGCATAGACTATAATACTGATGGAAACCCCTTCAGCTGTACCTTCAACTTCACAATTTAATGCTAATGCAAAGCAACTTGATCATTCAAAGCTGAAGGTGCAGTTACTTCGTGGAAAAACGACCTTATTGCCTCATCATACATGTAGTAGGTACTGCAATTGGGTGGGCTCTGTCCTCTAGCTATTTATATTTAGAGCTCTAAGAGCTTGGGTATTTATTTGTTGGTTATATTAATTAGTTATGGGTGTGCCCAAAGTCATTTTTTCTTCGGCTCTTTGATTGTCCATAACAAACAATCATATATATAACTCTCTCCAAAATCTATCTATCAAGTTTACCAGGGTTTCGTCAAGAGGGTTTGTTTGTTTGTCACGTTGAGATCTCCCAAACCACAATGTCTCTATAATTCCCCAATAATGGTGGAGAAGTTATTGAATATTGAAACATTATGAAACCAGCTTATGCACCCTTACACAATAACATCGCCACCATTATAGGGGAATTTGGTTGCACTCTTGCTATTGATGGAATGCCTTTAGTGAGCGGATTTGAAAAGAATTAAACTTACAGTGTGCTGGAGATATCGAATTTTGAGTAGTTTTTTTCATTGAAAATTCAATTAAATCACACAAAGTAATTTTTGAGGGAAAAAAAAATTGGGCAACCAGTTCATTCTTGAGCCAACAGCACAAGCTACTTCTCTAGAAGATGTAGACTTTCCTTTTGGTTTAGCTATGTAGGTTAACTTGTTAGTTGTTACATGTGTAAAATTTTGCAAAAAAGCCATGGGATGACACGTAGTGCTATTGGGAACAATTAGAGGAGCACTTGAGAACTTGAGAGACATATAGGGGGCATAATTGGAATAATTGGAAACTGGTGAAAATACATTAAGAACATGGTGGGAACATCAAATCCAAAGAAAATCTACCTCCCATCTAATTGAGAATCCCTTCCCCATCACACTAGGAAGGTCATTATATTATTTCAAGTTTTATGCATCTTTGTTAAACTACTCCACAAGAGTGACATCACAAAATTATATGAATATCTTTTCAGCTCATAGTGCTTAATTTTTCCCTTCCTATGTTCAACTTAACTAGACCACGCCCAACTATCCTATGATTATTTTAACCAAGGCTCTTAACTTTAGAATCCATATGAGATTTGGTGCATCCACCCTAAATAAGCTACACAATGAAGTTTTAGGAAACCAATTCAAAGTGGCATGGGTTGCATGGGTTATCACATAATTGGGAATTTCATTTGTCATTGATCATGCCATAATCAAGATTGTCATAATCTTTCCCATTGTTTTAGTCATGAGGTTTTTATTGGAAGGCTACATTATAAGTCTTCCATTTGTTGTAACACATTGGTGATTTGGAAGCATGTGCCTTGGAAGAACTTTCATAATGGTGGTATTGTTTTTGCTTATAATTCACCAAAAAATGTATGTTTTGAAATCATTGAAACCAATGCATGGAGGTCCTAGAATCCCCATTACAACATTCATTTTGGGTAACACACCAATGTAATTTTTTAAAGATGGCTTCTACCTATCAACAACATAGAAAAAATGGGGATAGTTTATTTTACTTGCTAAAAGCATTTTGACTACATGGCTAAAATTAAAAGTAGTTGTGTGCTTACTAAAGTGAAAATAATTTAGCCATCAAGTGGCAATATATTTATTTCATAGGTGGAAGTTCCTAGCTCCACTTTAAAAGTTAACAAAAAAAAAAATGGTGATACAAGCAAATTTGGGTGCATGAAATTTGGGACCTTAAACCTTTGATCTCTTCACATTATCTACTTTGGAATCATAAGACTAAATGTTATTATGTACACAAAAGAGTCAAAACTAGATGTACATAAACTACTAAATTATTGCAACATTTAAGGCATTTACATTTTTAATTGAAGAGCCTTTTACAACCTACAAGCATCATAATAATCACCATTATTATAAAATGATGTATAATCAAATATTTAAATATAATATACATATAAGCTTCATGATTTATTTTTTAATGAAAGATTTTTTGATGAAAGATTTTTTTGTACATGTATATATTGATAAGCAAATTTCATTGATAAATTTCAACTATATCAAATATTTCTTAGTCCTTTTGTCAAAACAACCATTCTATGAGAAGCAATTACATGTTACAAATGTATTCCAAAAGACTATTGCATCATTCTTATTTATGCTTATTTATCAACATAATGATAGATTAAGATGTGAACCACTTTTAATTTCACATTTAACCATAAACGTTTTTCAGTCATGTGTCCATATCATTCAATTTTTGCTTGTAATGAAAAGTATAAAAGTATAATAGTTTTTTTTTGTGTACGTCATATCATGGAAACACCTAAGAACAAAGATGCAAGATAAAGTTAGTGACCGATGTTAGTAGGTTCCCCAATTGAAGTGTCAAATTAAAGAGGTTTAGGTTTTAGTTATTGTGATTTGGACTTGAATGAACACCCTTTTGGTGGAACCAACATAAGAACCAAACCATGAAATTAACCTTTTGTTAGATCCAAAACTAAAACCAAAACCTTTAAAAGAAATAATGAACATATTCATGTTTTTAATGTAAGCAAGCTTGTTTTTTCTTGAAAAGTTGACAAGTACGTTGAATTCTATAAATACTTTATTGGTTTTAATTAATTGTAAAATTCCATACTTATGTAATCCCTCCTTTTAATTAGTTGCAGTACTTTGTACCTCTACAATCTCCAATTTGGGGGACTGTCTAAGGTGTACAATATGGAACTAAACCTGGTTTTCAAATTGGGCTTGAAGGTTCGTGGTTTTGAAAACAATGTGCCAAAACCAAAATCAAAAGGTTTAGAAATTTGAAATTTGGGCTCAAACCTACACTTGAAAGGTTTTCAATGTCAAAACTAAAATCAAATGTTTTCTTAAAATAAGAAGAATTGACCAACACTCATATTGACCCATTTGTGTTTTTCATCAACATGTTAGAACTTGGAGTACAATAAACCTTGATGCTCCAAATTTCTCCCATCACTATCTATCTACATGTTGTTTGCATAATTAGTCTCTTCCCCATCACTAATCATATTGAAATTTAAAGTTGTTAAGTTGTTGCACCACTCACAAAGTTACTCACAAAATTCATGAACATTTTAGCTTTGCATAATAATGGTTGGAATACTTGGTCCCCTAAACAAACATTTCTCATTCAATCCTACATGAGTATCTTATATCCAAACTCTAAACACCTTACAAGAAGTTAACATTTTTCAATAGAATAATGTGGTACACCTAACTATTAGCATGTGGAACATCAACCATGCAGAATGATGATGCAGTCACTTGGAATATGAGGAATTAAGAAACCTAACTTTATTGATGTGGATTGGAACATAAAGCAACTAACGACAAGGTCCTTAAAATAGAAGGAAAACCCTTTGGTGTTTTGTTGGCTATACTTCACCCTCTAAGAAAAGACAACACTGATGAATAAACAATTATAAATGACCTTTTTTTCCTTGAAAGTTTAGCCTTGTAATAAGTCATGAAGATAAATATAAAAATAAATTGTTCTACAATTCCTACCTTTAATTTTTAACACATTGCCCAAGGACACCAATGGTGTTACATGTTATCAAGTTTTTACTGGACGCATTAAGATAAAAACATAATGTGATAGACTGGACTAAGAGTTGGAATTGGCAAATGACTGAAGTCCTCCAAATGATTGAAGTCTTACCCCATGGTCAGTCATAGAAGAATTGGTCCATGCACAAGCAGCAAGAAAGAACTTTGTGATGAAACCCAACAACTTCAAGGTGATAGAATCAGTGCAGGTTGATGCAAAATGGCAGGATCAACACCAATCACCAAATTTATGATGCCAATGTAATGATGCAAACATATCTTAAGAAAAGTCACAACATGACATAACTTGTTCTATGTTGAGGAATATCATAATGAGGCATTACAAATTAGGTATTGGTTCGTTATGCAGGACATAAAACCCCCCTACAAGCTTTGCAGGTGTCATTGTCATGTCCTGTGCAGCACCTGCATGGTTTTGATATACAATTGGAGTGATGTCAATACAAAAACCATCTGGTGAAATCAAATTAAGATACAGCTTACCCAAAGCAGCTAGAACTAGGGCATTCATTTGATGGTTGGTCCGTGAAACAAATGGCCATGGGTTCAAAACTGCCAAAGGACAAAATCTATAGAACCAAACTTTCTGTTTTGTAAAACAGTACATGTTTCATCATGCAACAGAATGTGCATGCGCTTGAACTGCCCAGGGCGCTGTGCTAACACCCACAATGTTCATAGGGGGGTGTCGCTGAACGGCGCAGGGCGCTGCACTAACACTTGCAATGTTCCTAAGGGGCTGTTTTAATGTCCTCTTTTTGTTATCTTGAGTCAAAACTATGCTAGAGTCTATAGTTAGGCTTAAGGTCGCAAATACCATAAATAATCAGGTTGCTAGTTGCTACCTACGTCTTTAAGTATTCTCAGCCATTTAGCTAGCTAGTTTTAGAAGTCGATTAGAACAGCCACGTTACAGACAACAGCCCAGTAAACTTGTTCCGCCGTGTCCCTTGGAAGGGCCCCAGGGGTGGGTCTCAAGTTGCATAGATTTATTTGGACAGGAAGGACAATAAGTCGCTCTAAGGTAAACCTAAAGCAAGAATTATTCTCCCCAGACCTTTGGAGGGGCCCCAGGGAAAGGGTCTTATTTTTACATTGATATATTTGGACTCGAAGGTTCTTTGGGTCCATAAAAAAAGATTAGTAAAGTCGCCTCTATGATCCCTAAGTAAATGCCCAACCTCGATTGCAGCACACGCAATTGCCAGAGACTTCAAGCCAACTCAGGATCTCCCTACTTCAAGTGGCCCTCAGTTTCAGTAGAACGTTCAACATGCCCGTACCAACTTTGTGGATGTCAGTGGGACATGTACTTGTCGTAATAAACGCATCACTAATATTGACAATTGCACATGCGTCCATTATACAAAGTATTAGTGGGGTGCAAAATTCAAAGCATGTGCCGACAGATTGCTCACTAAAGCCTACAAGGACCTGGAAATTAGACAACAGCTGCCGTTGGTGAATTACGCATTATTTGTTTACAGTTGTCGGTATTCACTCTTTGATTCTCCAAGAAGATATCATGCCAGGAATCGAGATATATTATAACATCTCTTTAGACACCATCCCCAGCTTTTAAGATGCCACTGTTTGGACTATGCAACCTTTAGTGAGCTTCACACTAATGTTATTAGTAAATTACAAATAGCATCGAAATACATTATTGGTTTCATCATCTATAAGTCAGAGTACAGCATGACGGGAAGAAGACATCTTGGGGAGTTCCTTACTAGAGGGCCCCTGAGACTCTAAAAAGGGCCCAGCCCAAGTTAGAGGTACCGCAGCAAGATGCTTCCCTTAGGTAAGGAAACGCCTTCCCACTTGAGTAAAACTTTTGGAGAAATTTATTTCATTCTGAGCTTATAATTGCTTCTAGTGGATCTATAAACCAACTATCCATATCTGAGAAATTAAATACCACCAAGCAATGGACATGAATATGAATATTATTATCACATAACTACATTCAGATATCCATAGAGATTGGTTAGTTTTAATTGTGCTAAGCTCCATCAGATATATATATATATATAATGGTGGATGTTGAAACTAACTACATCGATATCCAGGTACTATCCAGATTCATATCTGCATTTTACGGTACAACCAGACAACACTAGTTTAGATTTGATAATTAGGATAGGCACATTGGAGCAGGCATTCTCAGCATAAAGCATGAAAGAGTTTTTGTTCAAATGCTGTAAGGTGTAACATGTGATCAGTGAATGGGTCTTTCAACTTTAAGGATTCTTCTATGTTGGGAAGTGTTTTCAAATAAACCTTGGCATGCTTTGTGAATCTTGTGAACAATTGTCTACACATTTCAGCCTCTTAAAGCTCCAAATCCTCAAAAAAAGCAAAACTTTGAGAAGGGCATTTCTGGGAGAGAATGAGGGTTGGGTCACACCAGAACGTGAGAACATCACAAGAGATATTCCCAGCAAGCATTACGTGTAAGCAACACTTACTCATTTTTCAAAGCAATGGGATTAGGTGTCCCCACTCTCCACATGCATGCATGCAATGAGCTATGGCCTCAGGTACATGAATTTGTTACCTCCATGTAAACCTTGGAAATTTTTCTCTGTGTTATTTCAGGCCTTAAATGGGGCAAGTGCCCCTATTTGAGGCAATAGGGTAGATAGGTTGGTGACTGAACACTTAAGAACTTAAAGGAGGTCAAATCCTCACACATTGTTCCTCTGCTTCTGAAGCTCAAAACATATTTGTAGCTCTCCACCTAGTCCTTCCAATGTCGATATGGGGTGTTTAGTGTCAGGGAATTTAGTGTTTGATGATGGATGAATTAAAAACAGATTAGGATTTTGTTCTTAAAATCTTTGATTGTTCTGTGTTTGGAATATAAAAACGTTTTGTAAAGCCCTAATTTGTGCACTCATCAGGTTTTAAATCACTCAAAACAGGCTGGGATTAGAGAGGGCTCTAGAGCTATTTTTCAAAATGTTTGAAGCAAACTATCACTAATCCTTTTCCTGTGTTTTGCGCATTGCTTTTTTATTTATGATGCTCAATGAACATTTGTAGCCCTCCAGTTTGGATGTCCAATGACATAAAAATCACTCAATTTGGTTAAAGAATGATGAAAATTATTGAAAAATGTTTGGTGATAGGTACATGTTCAATGATGGGTGTTTCCACTGTAACACTCCCTGAAACAAGCTTTTTAGAAAAAGGTCCAAAACATTTCAATCCCATGTTTTGACAGGATGCAGTGGCAAGTAACTATGGGGGTTCTAATAAGGTTCCCTTGTACTGCATCATCCATGTGCTTAGTATGTGATTTATTTATATTTCACCAGCAAAAGACCCCAGCCACAATTATATGTTGATTTTACACATGGTGTAGTAGGACATTTAAAACCTGTGTGAACATTGCAGGTGTATGTTCCACATTCTTGTGCGGGTTCAGGGCTCAGAACTGGAATTGCCTCTTGGGAAAACAAGTGGCTCATCAGATAACGGCCAGTGCTTCTTCTGGCAATGTCTAAACCAGCAACAGTTAAACTAAGAAAATGTTCCACCATGGTCCCAAAAGATCAGAGCTAGTGTTCAACATTCCTCAAGATATAGGACCAAATGAACATCCATTACAACACCTGGTCAAAACATGAGGCTAAGCGAATGTTTAGAGTAACACTTGGTGAACACTCCTCAAAACAGGGGATCAAATGAAAATTGCATCATTCTGAAGTCAATTTATTACAAACAAAATCAAATGCTAATGAAAATGGAATTTTACAGATAAAGTAGCTTGGGTTGTTCACATGGCATGCCACATTGACTAGGCATGTACACTTTTTAGAATGACATGGCATTCATGAAACATATCTGCTGAAATACTGATGCGGATGGTCGCCACCAAACTCACCTCCACATTGGATTTTTCTCCCCTACCTAGCAGGAAGGGAAATTTCCCATCATGTGAACATTGTATGCAACTTCCATAACTTCCAATTTAACTCATGACATAGTTACACTCAAACTTGAACACTTCAACTCCACATCACATGAAATGTTTTGTAATGTAACATAACTTGTCACCATATTATCATATGCATTTTTTTCTAACCTAACTAAAGCCTAGCCTTTGAAGTGAAAATATTTAACTAATTAAGCTACTAGGTTACGTTAAGCATAGTTTTTAAAATTTAGGCAATTACTAAATACTACTTGGTTACTTTAATTTACCCTAGGTTATTACTACGCTACTTTAGGTTACTTTAGACAACCTTGAATAACTACATGCCATTCTACAATACCTAGGTTATTACATCTAGGTTCCTACTTGGTTCCTGTTGGCTACCCTAGGTTAATTATTAATAGGTTAATACATGTTATTTTAGGCAAATATAAGTAACTATAAGCTCTCCTTTAGTATGTAAGCTACTCCTAGCTACTACTTGGTTACTCTATGCTATTAATGGCTATCTTAGGCTACTACTAGGATACAACTAAATCAACTATTCTAAAATACCTAACTAGGCTACTTCAAGGTACTATTTGGCTACTTAATTTAGGCTACAACCCTTAAGGAAAAATATGAATGGGTGGTACCACAAAGAATATCACATTATAATTTTCCTTGACCACCGTGATTTCAATAAATATGTGTGATTTTTAAATGGTATAATATTTTTTTATTTTGTTCATATTTTTTTACAATGAACACATCAAAGTTTTTTAATTCCCCATGTTACTCAAAATTTGGACATGTAAATTAATGTTCCTTTAAACATTTCTGATATCAAGAAAAATTAAGAATGTAATAAAATTAAAAAATGAGTTCATAGAAATTATTTAAGAATTCTTTTAATGACCTTGTACATTTATTATTCTTATTGGAGGAGATCCATATGACATATGCCTTAAAAAAATATCAAATGCATCAAAATGTGTACATACTAAATTTTTGGATTATGATTGAACATCGAGAAAAGTATTCATGATCCAAGGCCCACATGAATATATATTTTTAATGTAAGGTCAACTTTGGTTGGTACTTGTAGGGCTTGTGAAATAATATATGTTTGCAATGGTTTTTGATTAAAAAGATGAATACTTAGTTATTGTGATGTCCACCAAGAATTATGGCATTTTTCATTATCAAAACTTGTGTCTTATTCCACTAAAGCCGACCACCAAACTAGTTGTTGAGTGGAAACACCAACATGGAACAACATCTTGGCATGGATTTGATTGTCAATTTCCATTGTAATGATTGTTTAGTGGAAAACTCCTATTGAATTGCACTAATGTTAATATGCCACTACAAACCCATAGGGAATAAGTTAGATTTTGACAAAATATTTTTTGTTTTATGAATTCCCACAAAATTTTCAGTTATTCTTTATGTTCATTCACAAAATTTTCACTTGAAGTTTGAAACTCCATGGATCAATGGAAATGCATAGTGGAAATGCATAATGAAAATTATGAAATGGAAACTATAACTTGTGGAAATGCACAATGGAAATTGCATAGTGTAAATTGCAAAGTGCAAATGCGTAATGCAAATTGTAAAGTGGAAATGCATAGTGGAAATTAACTTGTAAGTGGATATATCTAATTTTAGACATGTTTCATTACAATGTAAAATGGTAGTTGGATGGCAAAGACCTTGGATGGTTCCCAAGGAAACCAAGGCTCAAACCTTGATACCAATAGTTGTATTTTGGATGTATGTTGGCCGTATATGTGTTCTACATTCACTTTTGCATCTCATATATTGACCATACAATTATTTTATATAGGTTATATTTTTTTTAAAAGAATAATAATAATAATATTGTAAATAAAATATCAACATCCAAAACCACTACATGTTACATCAATGATGAATGAAAATGTATAGTGGAAATGCACAAGCAACCACCAAATAGGTTGTTGGGTGGAATTGTTAATGGAAATGTTGCCATGGAACCCACTTCCTAGAAACATCCACTGGGACAAAGTCTTAAACTACTAGAGTAGATTTCAAATTTTCCATTCAACAATGGGTGGAATGCATAGTGGAATAAGACGCAATCTTTAATAATTATTGAAATTCATTTACCTTCATTTCATGAACATGATTTCTTTAACCCTATCATCTTATTCCTTGCAAACAATAAAAAATCATTGGGACATGAATGTAACAATAGGAGTAAAACCCAAAAATGCAAAGTAAAAATAATTATTAAATATTAAATATTTTTTAAAAATCATTCTTGAAAGTTTTCCTTATGATTTTTAATGGTACCACACACCCAAATCAAACTTGCTTCAGGTCATGTTATTATTAGGTTAAGTTGTAATTTACCCTAGGTTACCATAGGCTACTTTAGGTTACTCTAAAACTTATTTAGGCTAGCTACTATTCTAGGATACTACTAATCTATTATAGGTAACAAATTGGTTACTAATTAAGGGTGTTTGCAAGGTAGAGTGTCTATTTCTAGATGTCACTACATCAATTTTTCTACACCCCCATGGATTGGATTATGTCTCATGTTAATTTTTTTGTTCATTTTATGAAAAGGGATTCATTTATATGATTCTTATACAATTTATTGTGATAAAAAACTAAAATCATTTTAAATGAATATTTTTACATCACATGGGGGAATTTTAACCGTAGTTAAGTTATAGTGTCACAATCCTTAATAGGTTAGAAATTGCTTCATTATAATCATGGTTTGTAATAAAACAACACCATTTTCTCCAAAACCCAAAACCTATATTTGAAATTCAAAATGATCCTTATTAACCATTTCAATGTCATATGAAAGTGACACTCTCCAAAGTTCTTTGATAGACCCAAATGTGAGTATGAGGTGAAAATAACAGAAAAGTAAGGAGTTGGGGCACGCTCCTTGGCTCGCAGCACTTTGGGGGTAAAGGGGTGTGTTGGAGCTCCGGGATGGGACTAAGAATAATGATAAGCAATCACTCACTCACACGAACTTGCACAAAACCAAACAACAAGTTGGTTAGTGCATAGTTAGAGCACTTTTGGTGTTAAGACAAGCCATGGGCATACTTGGACTCACAAAACTCACCACGGCCCAAATTTGGGGGAAGCCACCACCTTCCCCCTTATAGTACACTCTATGCCTGGCCATGAGACTAGCACCCAAATGTCATTTTGTCTCGGGACTCCTAAATGGGAGTCCTGAAATTCCCACGATTGGGATTTCCACGGCTTTAGGGGTCCATAACTTTGCGTTCAAACTTCGAATTAAGATGAGGTTTGAAGTAAAGTTGTAGCCCTTGTCAAGAACTTTCCAACGGCATGTCGCAAATCACCCGCACATGAGGAAATTGGGGCGATTCTCGACTTTTAGTGGTCGGGAGTCAAATTGCCAATTTGATTCTTAACCCTTCTTTTGGCCATAACTTGTATTTGGAGTGTCCAAATGGGTCATGCAAGCCCATTTTAAACATCAATTTTTCAAAAGCTTTCCAATTATATAAGGGATTCTTCAATCCATTGAGTTTTGACCCTTAAAATTGCTCTTTGAAAATTTGGGAGTCCATCGAGACTACAACTCCCAAAGTGGAAGCTCCCTTGGGAGTGTGAAGGTTCATTCCCTCACACTTTCCTACACTTTCGGGAGCATGAGGTATGACTCCTAGGCTTCCCTCTTGGCCCGCAACCTTGCAAGCCTTTGTTTTGGTCGCGAACTTAAGGTTAGGGTTGCGACAAAAATCTAATGGACTTTTAATGACACCAAAAAATAATGATAAAAGCAAAGTCCTTCATGTTCACATTTTTTGGAATTGAAATGAAAATTTTCACAAAAATTGAAACTTAAGGCATATTATAGTTACATGTTGCATTATTTTATTAAGAAGATGAATAAATTTATAAATACAAAGTGTTTTTTTGGCTTGTAAATTATACAGTGTGAAAAATCTTAAAATGGACTCCATTATGGACACAAAAATGTTCCATTCTAACTTGCAAATGCCCTTAAGTTAATCACCTAGGTTGGTTAAACCTAATTTAGATACCTATGTATGTTAAAGTAGGTTAAGTTACCTAGTAGGTTTACTGAAATAACTAACCTAGGTTAGACTACCTAGGTTGACTTGCAAAGGTCTTGCATTTTCATGCTCTTTGGGCTAGGGAGGGGGGATGGTGAAAGGAACATGCATATACCACAAATTGCCATCAACTTGTTTTACCATTATTTTGAAATTGCGTCAAGTGGTACTAATCACAATATTTTATATTATTCTCCAATGTGTATTGGAGTTTATTTTTTACTTTCCCCTCACATGTGAATGTTTTAATTTTAACAAGTTTCCACATCCAACCCATGTTCTTACAACTCTTAAACGGAACTTGAAAACAATTATAGTGGTGTTAGGACTAGGATTGGGATTAAGGCTGGTGTTAAGATTAGGGGAAAATTATGTTTGGGGAGGACATGTTTTTAAAAAGTGGCATTCTACTAACATTCTAGTTCAAACCAAAGTTCCATATAATTTTGCAAGTTCGGGTAAACTAAGTACAAAGGTGAGTGATGAAATTTGATGGACACAATTCAACAATGTTTCATTTATTTTGTTGCAAGGGTTTGATGATTATTCGCATGTAAAAAAACATATTCATGGGTTGATTATTCAATTCATCTTCAAAACTCCATATTGCTTTGATGTTGTATGGTTTTAATTCCATTGTTTTTTTGGATCCTTCAAGGATAGTTTGATGGGCTTTGTTTCATTGCAAATAATGTAGTAGGAATTCAATTAATTTAACACTAACTAATAAAAGAAACCACATGGGAAAGAAAATTGGGGAATTGATTTCCCTTTGTTTATTTTTTGTAATAGGTTCAAACAATTTCACTTAATTGTCATGTTGTTAGGAAACATAAATATTCTCCTTTTCGACGAACTCACAAATGAAGATCTTGCGAAGCTTCACAGCACTAATCAACATGGACAAATCACAACATGAGCCATTGTTCCCATTTAAACTAGTTAGGGGTCCAACTTCGGTTTCATTACAAATTGTGAGGACACTAAAGAAATAAGCCATGTCTTCTCTCGTCCAACCGTCCTCCTTATGCAAGAAGTTGAGATTTGTCCAACCTTCTTCTTCTTGTGTGGAGTCACAATTCACAGTAGCATGTCGAGGAGGTGCTTCTAGTTTAATTGTGACTGGAAATGAACTATTTGTAAATCCATTTTGGAAATAAATTCTGTACCAAACATCATGCATCTTAAAGTAATTGTTCTTTTGTTGCAAAGGACCCGAAACACATTCTAGAGGAATCAATTGTTGAATTCGGTGTTTTTTCAAATTGAATCGAATGTTGGAATGCATGGGACATAATTTCAACTCCTTTATTGAAGTTTCACATGTTATAAAATTGGAACAAGTGAACCCATTCGATATAGTTGACATAAAAGTGTACCAAAACAACTTGCTTTCTCTTGTCATGCATAATACCGAAATGGACATTTTCACTATGCGACATATCCAATATTGAGTTGATCTCCACACCTTGTTTGCTTGGAAGGAAAACACATCAAGAAAAATCACAATTACACTGCCAACTGCAGACCAAAAATCAAAATGGCGAGCTTGTAGAACCAAAGGCCATATTGAACTGAATCGAAGGAAATTTTGGTTCAAAACTTCCATGGAGGAATAATCAAAGAAACATGGAACTGCGGACATGACTTCATATCCTCCCCCACGCATCACATGATCCATACCATGCAAAAACCCAACTTTTCTTATCAAATGCCCCTTGGGCCATAGCAAATCATCTGCCATACCAAACTTGACTTTCTGTCGAATGATGAATGTGTGAAGTAGTACCATGTGAGAAGCTCGAATCCGGTCAGTGACATAGATGGTATCATAGTTTTTGAATGTGACCTTGTAATTGTGGGCTCCATCATCGTTACCAAGCTTTTCCATCGTCACCCCATCCAACACATCAAGTGCATTGGGGATAGGATCCAAGGATATATCTTTCAATAAGATGATTTTCCGAAGCTTGAACCATGAATCCAAACCATTCCACAAGGATGAAAGTAAAACATAAGGTAGTCGACAATACTTGGCTGTTCTAAGGAATTGCCAAATTGCGTAAAAGAGTTGAAACCAAAGAAAGTATTGAAGCAACTTGGTGAGAACATGACCAACATTAGGTTGAACCAAGCTCATTTTTAAAATAACAACAACAAAAAATTGTTGAAAATTATTCAAACTAACAATCTAAAACATGAACTAGGCAAAATAATCGACTTGGATGTGTCGAAGAATGTAACTCATGAATTTTCATGAAACAATTGACATTACAACGGACCCATTATTAAGAAAGATGTGTATTGAAAGAGAAAAATGTACCACAAAAAATTGTCATGCACTCTCCAATGATCTAAAAGAGATTTGACAAAAATAATCATTCGCTCAAAATTTGAAAAGACAAATTCAAATTGGAAGATAGAAGTTGGAGCTTCAACCCAATAAACAAAAAACTTGAACACATATATTATGATTGCATATCTAAGTAGAAAAACAATTTAAAAGCAAGCAACAAAGCTACAAAAAACCATAACTTGAATAGTGTACAAAGTTTGCACAAGGAAGAGAATGAGGAAAAAAGTCCTACTATATTTGTTCAATCTCAATAATGTCATAGAGTCCCAACTCAATCTACAATTCTCCAACAAGATCCAAACCATCAAACTTGGTTCAACTAGGAGGTGTTAATGCTCAAAGTGACGGGTTTAAACAAAAACACACCATACAACATGGGAAACATGAGAAGAGCAATATGCACTACAAATGCTCTTGAGATTTCTAGATGTGATCTTCAACATGGATTTTGCCGGGCCTCACAATCCATCTTAACCTTACACACATTCTTTGTGGGAACAATCTTTTGCATTGTTCATTTTCGGTCAGTAAAGGTAAAGGCCACACTCATGACCCATGCTTTCTTGAGAACATTTTTTTTTCCGTAAATGTCAAGGCAACACTCGTGACCCATGCTTTCCTGAGAACAATTTTTTTTTCCATAAAGGTAAAAGCCACACTTGTGACCCATGCTTTCCTGACAACATTTTTTTTCCACTGTTCGTTTTCAGTCGGTAAAGGTAAAGGCGACACTTGTGACCCATGCTTTCCTGACAACACTTTTTTTCCACTGTCAGTAAATAAGACACCAATAAAGCTCTAGATGAACTATTATAACATAACGTCAAAAACACATAATACAAGCAGATGGATAACATTTTCCAACCAAATTGACCAGGCACCCAATTGTCTTTTGTTTGGACATGACTTGCTTGCTTTAAATCCAAGACATGTGGTTGAGCCTGTTTCTATGCCAAATTGTCCAAAGGTGTGATAAAGTTATTCTTCACATGCCCAAGTGGTCCAGTACAACAAAGGATGTCCTTATACACCAAGTGATGTCACTGGATTATGACTGAATTCATTTGTCACACTGAATGGGACGTAGTGAAAAAATAATGAATTCACTGGTCCAGTGAATTTGTAGCAGTCTTTTAAAGGTTGAGCTAACTTGCTAGTGAAGAAACATTTGGTGGTGCATCAATTGGTGGTCCATTAAGACCTTTTGGCAGGAACTGATTTTTTCAGTTGTGAGGACTTTGTGAACATGTGGCCCAAATTATGACAGTTTGTAGTGTACACCATTGTCCCATAGTTTTTGTCTTCCTAATCTCCCTGGCTAAAGTGGCAGGTAAAAGCCCAAAGTCCAGCGTGTTACAAGAATAAGCGGTACACAACTTCGGGTTATGCCCTGGTTGGACCAAAGGCCTTACTGTACATTAAGCCCACAAAGAAAGACCGAGGCTGGATCTGGTATTCCGACATCAGATCTGCTCAGTTCCTGCACACGAGCAGAAAGTAAAGAAATATCAAAAGACCATGGGAGAATTTTTTGATCATCTTAAAAACTAAAACAAGAAGAAAGAAAAGAACCTACTCATATAAGGAAAAAACATTTTAAAAGATAATATTCTTCCTTGAAACAGAAGATGCTTCTCTTGAAGTGGAGTGAATCTTGGCTTTTAAATGTCACCTCCAAATACACTAGCAATTTCTAGAGTTGCTTTATGAACAGTGAGATGAACTCCAATGGTCTAGCAGCCATTTCATTAAAAAAATCTAGTGATACCCACTTCCTCCTATAATGGAGTATTTTTAATATTTTTCCACAAGGCTGACCTGAGAGGCACTTATTTTTGAAACGCCCTGCTCTGAAGTTGTTACCCTGCACCTAATTATTTTGAACGTTGATGTTGCAAGTTTGATGTCCTGCTTGAGATTTGCTATACACAACAATGTTAGGGTGAGGAAGCAATGACATTCTTTTTACTATGATGATAAAAACAACTTAAATGGGGATTAAGTCAACGATGGTGTGTCTAACAGTATTTTTCCATTGAGTAGCTGCACATTAAAGATATCCATATAGTCTTCACCTTGCCCTAAACCTGGGCCCAGTCTGCCCATTTGCCCCGTCCATATTTTCTCAAGTGACACCAAGGCATGTTTTGTACTTGTAACCTCACATAACATGCCTAGGAATATGTTACATACCCCTTTATACCCTTAGTGTGTTCATAATGTGCATAACATGGACTCAAAACGTGCCTAGGCATGAGAAGGTGAAAATAAACCGGGCAAATGGGCAGACTGGAGGAAAAAAACGCAGCAGCACTTTTGTACTGACTGCATTCATTTCCTTTGGCCTGTTTAATATTGTCCTTTTTGTTGGGGGTAAAATGGCATAAAGTCATTAAGAAAGGCCAATTCGCCGTATTTAGACCATAGCTTCAAAGATGGCGTCAGAAATATAGCAGGGTTCCATAAAAATTCTACTTTGCTCCTTGACATGTAGCCGAACTTAGCTCCATCCTCTTCTGGAGCATCGCTAGACTTCCACATACGCCACAAATTTTGAAAAACAAAACCCCTGCTTCAAAACCTCTGGAAGTTTGACTTACGGACGATGATGGCTTCAGATCCTCCAGCTCTGCTATTCAGTTTTGCAAGGCAGAAGCCTAGCTGCACATACGTCATAAATTTTGAAAAACAAAACCCTTGCTTCAAAACCTCTGGAAGTTTGACTTACCGACGATGATGGCTTCAGATCTTCCAGCTCTGCTATTCAGTTTTGCAAGGCAGAAGCCTAGCTGCACCTTGACAACCCTATAATGCTAATGGAAACGGACGGACCTTATCGACCCCTTCAGCTGCACCTTCAACTTCAGAATTTAATGCTAATGCTAACCTGCTGGATCATTCAAAGCTGAAGGTGGCGCAGCTACTTAATGGAAAAATGACATTATTGCCTCATGATACATGTAGTAGGTACTGCAATAGGGTGGGCTCTGTCGTCTAGCTACTTATATTTAGAGCTCTAAGAGCGTGGGTATTTATTTGTTAGTTGTATAAATTAGTTATGGGTGTGTCTAAAGTCAAGTTTTCTTTGGCTCTTGGGGCTCCTTGATTATCCCATCGCCACAAAAAAATAATAGCAAACCACCTGGACGAGTCGTTATATGATAGGCCAACCCAGAAACAGTGAGTACCAGTTAGATCATATTTATTACACTCTTTTCTGCAGGTGCACAGCTCTGCTGCGCCTTTCACCAGCCATGGCAACTTACGTAATTATGCAGAGCCAAAACCATTTTCCTGAGCCAAACCGGAATACATTGAATTTTCTTCATCTAATTTTACTGTGCATGGTCACATACCGAGCACCGTTCGAGATGCCCTTACACAATAATTTCTCGCCCATTGTAGGGGAATTTGGGTGCACTCTTGCTATTGGTGGAAAGCCTTTAATGAGTGGGATTTAATGAGGTGATTTGAAAAAAAAAAAGACTTGCAGTGCTGGAGATATTGAATTTTGAGTAGTTTTTGTCATTGAAAATCACATAAATTGAAATTGACGGAAAAATGAATTGGGTAACCAGTTTATTGTTGAGCGAACAGCACAGCCTACCCCACTAGAAGATGTAGCATTTCCTTTTGGTTTAGCTATGTAAGTTAACTTGTTAGTTGTTACATGGATAAAATTTTGCAAAAAAGACATGGGATGACACATAGTGCTATTGGGAACAATAAGGGGAGCACTTGAGAACTTGAGAGACATACTGGGGGCATAATTGGCAATAATTGGAAACATGGTGAAAATACACTAGGAACATGCTGGGAACATCAAATCCAAACAAAATCTACCTCCCATAGGGGAAGTCTAATTGAGAATTCCTTCCCCCTAACACTAGGGAGGTCATTGTATTGTTTCAAGTTTTATGCATATTTGTTAAAGTACTCCACAAGAGTGACATCACCAAATTATATGTTTCATATCACTTATATGAAATGTAAAAAAAAATCATGTGATTAATTTTTTAAATAAAATTTGTTGATAAACATAAAAATAATTAGTTTCAATCCCATTAAATATTATTATAATGAGATTCTTTAAAAAAATGATTTGAAATATTATGAAATAATTGATTAAAATAAAGCACATCAAATTTTTAAATAGAAATAAAAATAAATTAAAAATTCTTATTGAGATAAAAATGTTCTTTATTCATTTGATCTCATTTCAAGAACTTCAATAAGGCTATGATGAAATTTTAATAACAAAAATCATAATGAAATTAATTTATAATTGATTTTTTTTATAAAAAATTGTTGATTTCTATGTTATACAAATTTATTATTGCCTTAAAATAGTAGACATGCATGTATGATTATAGCTTTCACCAAGCATGTATGCGGCAAACACAACTAGTTCATTCAAGCCTACATGACTATCTTAGATCCAAACTTTAAACACCTTACAAGAAGTTAACATCTTTCAATAAAAAAATGTGGTACATAACTACTAGCATGTGTAATATCAACCATACAAAATGATGATGTAGTCACTTGGAATATGAGGAATTAAGAAACTTAATTCTATTGATGTGGATTGGAAGATAAAGGAACTAGCAACAAGATCCTTAAAATAGAAAAAAACCCTTCAATTGGCAAAACATTTTTGCATCAAAGGTGGGAATTGTGTCAATTGGCAAATGTGATCACAACCAAGAAAAAAGTTGAGGCAATGAAAATGTGAATTTGAGAGGTTTCTTGCACCTTCAACCAATGATGTGACAAAAGTGAGATGACAAGATGCCATTTCTTATTCTATCATTTCTCAAAGAAAAGAACCAACTATTTTTTTGGTGTTTTATTGGCAATACTTCACCATTTTAAAAAATACAACATTGATGAATAAATAATTGTGAATGACCTTTTTTTTCTTTAAAGTTTACCCTTGCAATAAGTCATGAAGATGAATATAAAAATAAAGATTTATACATTTCCTACTTTTAATTATTAACACATTGCTTAAGGACTCCAATGGTCCATGCACAAGCAACAAGAAAGAAGTTAATGATGAAACCCAACAACTTCAAGGCAATAGAATCATGTTGGTTGATGCAAAATGGTAGGATCAACACCAATTACCAAATTTATAATGCCAATGTAAAGATAGAAATTATTTTCAAAAAATTCATAACATGACATAACTTGTATTATGTTGATGAACATTGTAATGAAGTATTGGTTCTTTTCAAATGTCATGTCACTTTGCAAATGTCATTGCCATGCCTTATGCACACCCATATGGTTTTGATACATGGTTCCACCTATTGAGCTTGCCAAAGCTCCAATTTTTGGACTAGGAAAAATGGTTGTAGTTCTAAGAAAAGTGTGTGTTTAATAGACAATGGTAGCATCTCTACTTGTTAACTTACTTGTTGCCATTGGACTATTTGTCTATGGTGGAGGTATGCCACCTCAACTGCCAAGAAGGATTAACTCACATTCGCAACCAAGTGGAGGATCGTTTGGAGATTCACCTACTAGAGGATTGCTGGGAGGAAAATAACATGATCAAGAGCCACCTAGAAGACCACCACTTAATCCACATGTTGGACTTTATAGATGGCTAACACTTGATCCAAGCATATTCATGCCACCATGGTATCCATCGGTTGTAGTTTAATATGAACCAACTAGTAAATTGCCATACAAAAAACTTCAATATCCAACCTATGTGAAGGATACTAACTTTGATGTTAACATCACAATTTTCAAGAAGGTGATAAGAGTAAGCAAAGAGATCGTAGAAATTGACATCATTAATCTAAACTTGGTTTCACCTTAAGAAATAATATCTCAAAGTGGAGTGAAAACTTTGTACAAGATCATCCCAAAAAAATAAAAATGACACGAGGCATGATTAAATTAGTTGCCCAACATTCCTATTTTGAAAAAAAACCCAACAAATAAATGGGTAGATTTCAAAACAACACATCTATTGGATGGGTGCAGGCAAAATCTACACATGCATGTCTATTAATTTGGGGCAATAAAAATGTTTGTTTAGGTGACCAAGTATTCCGACCATTATTATGTAAAGTTAAATGTTTATGAATTTTATGAGTAACTTTGTGAGTGGTGCTACAACTTAACAACTTTAAATTTTAATATGGTTGGTGATGGGGAAGAAAGTAACTATGCAAACAACATGTAGATGGATAGTGATGGGACAACTTTGGAACATCAAGGTTTATTGTATGCCAAGTTTTAATATGTTGATGAAAAACACAAATGGGTCAATATGAGTGTTGGTCAATTCTTTTTATTTAAAGAAAACATTCGATCTCAATTTTGACATTAATGCCAAGAGTTTTAGTTTAGCTACCTAATTAGGTTGTAATTATGCTAAATTGGGTTGGATAGGTTAATTAATTTGGCTTGAACCAAAAACAAATGTCTAATTCTTTTGTTCATACTATTTGAGGGCTACAAGTTGGTGATTCTAAATCACAAACACCCATTGATTTAAATGGACCGCTTCATTCGAATTGAGCTGGTTTACCTAAAATCTCAAATCAACTTGTTATGTCAATACAAAAAGTATATGATGAAATCAAATTAAGATACAATTCATAAGAGGGGTGTTTAATGTCCTCTTTTTGTTATCTTCAGTCAAAACTATACTAGAGTCTATAGTTAGGCTAAAGGTGACAAATACCATACATAATCAGGTTTGCTAGTTGCTATCTACCTTGTGAGGTATTTTCAGTCATTTAGCTATCTAGTTTTAGAAGTCGATAAGAACACCCACGTTATAGACAACAGCCAAGTAAACTTGTTCTGCTGTGTCCCTTGGAATGGGCCAAGGGGAGGGTCTCAAGTTGCATAGATTTATTTGGGCAGGAAGGACTAGTAAGTCGCTCTAAAGTAAACCTAAAGCAAGAATTATTCTCCCGAGACCTTTGGAGGGGCCTTCGGGAAAGGGTTTTTATTTTACATTGATATATTTGGACTCGAAGGTTCTTTGGGTCCATGAAAAAATATTATTGAAGTCGCCTCTGTGGTGAAAATCTAAGCAAAGGCCCAAACTTAATTGCAGCACATGCAATTGCCAGTGACTTCAAGCCAACTCAGGACCTACCTACTTCAAGTGTAGTTTCAGTAGGACGTTGAATATGCCCGTACCAACTTGTGGGTGTCAGTGGGACATGTACTTGTCGTAATAAAAGAATCACTAATATTGACAATTGCACATGCGTGGGTGCAAAATTCAAAGCATGGGCCGACAGATTGCTCACTAAAGCCTACAAGGACCTGGAAATTAGACAACAGCTGCAGTTGGTGATTTACGCATTCTTTGTTTATAGTTGTCGGTATTCACTCTTTGATTCTCCAAGAAGATATCATGCCACGAATCGAGATATATTATGACATCTCTTTAGACACCATCCCCAGCTTTTAAGATGCCATTGTTTGGACTATGCAACCTTTAGTGAGCTTCACACTACTGTTATTAGTAAATTACAAACAGCATCGAAATACATTATTGGTTTCATCATCTATAAGTCAGAGTACAGCATAAGGGGAAGAAGACATCTTGGGGAGTTCCTTACTAGAGGGCCCCTGAGACTCTAAAAAGGGCCCAGCCCAAAGTTAGAGGTACCCCAGCAAGATGCCTCCCTTAGGTAAGTAAAAACCTTCCCACTTCTAGTGGATATGGATAAACCAACTATCCATATCTGAGAAATTAAATACCACCAAGCAGTGGATATGAATATGAATATTATTATAATATAACTACATTCAGATATCCAGAGATTGGTTAGTTTTAATTGTGATAAGCTCCATCATATATATATATATATATATATAATGATGGATGTTGAAACTAACTACATCCATATCCAGGTACTATCCAGATTCATATCTGCATTTTACGGTATGACCAGACAACACTAGTTTAGATTTGATAATTAGGGTAGGCACATTGGAGCAGGCATTCTCAGCATAAAGCATGAAATTTTTTATTCAAATGCTGGGAAGGTGTAACATGTGATCAGTGAACGGGTCTTTCAACTTGAAGGATTCTTCTGTATTGGGAAGTGTTTTCAAATATGAAAACAAAAGAAGTGAACCTTGGCATGCTTTGTGAATCTTGTGAACAATTGTCTACACATTTCAGCATCTTAAAGTTCCAAATCCTCTCCAATAGCAAAACTTTGAGAAGGGCATTCTGGGAGAGAATGAAGGGTTGGGCCACATCAGAACATGAGAACATCACAAGAGATATTCCCAGCAAGCATTATGTGTAAGCAACACTTACTCATTTTTCAAAGCAATGGGATTAGGTGTCCCCACTCTCCACATGCATGCATGCAATGAGCTATGGCCTCAGGTACATGAATTTGTTACCTTCATGTAAACCTTGGAAATTTTCTCTGTGTTATTTCAGGCCTTAAATGGGGCAAGTGCCCCTATTTGGGGCAATAGGGTAGATAGGCTGGTGAGTGAACACTTAAGAACTCAAAGGAGGTCAAATCCTCACACATTGTTCCCTCTGCTTATGAAGCTCAAAACACATTTGTAGCTCTCCACCTAGCCCTTCCCCAATGTCAATATGGGGTGTTTAGTGTCAGGGAATTCAGTGTTCCATGATGGATGAATTAAAAACAGCTTAGGATTTCGTGCTTAAAATCTTTGATTGTTGTGTGTTTGGAATACAAAAACGTTTTGTAAAGCCCTAATTGGTGCACTCATCGCAATGTCCAAACCAGCAACAGTTAAAATAAGAAAATGTTCCACCATGGTCCCAAAAGATCAGAGTTACTGTTCAACATTCCTCAAGATATAGGACTGAATGAACGTCCAGTGCAACACCTGGTGAAAACGTCCTCAAAACATGAGGTTAAGTAAATGTTTAGAGTAACACTTGGCGAACATTCCCCAAAATGGGGGATCAAATGAAAATTGCATCATTCTGAAGTCAATTTATTACAAAAAAAATCAAATGATAATAAAGTAGCTTGGGTTGTTCACATGGCATGCCACGTTGACTAGGCATGTACAACTTTTAGAATGACATGGCATTCATGAAACATATCTGCTGACCTACTGATGTGGATGGTCGCCACCACACTCACCTCCACATTGGATTTTTCTCCCCTACCTAGCAGGAAGGCAAATTTCCCATCATGTGAACATTGCATGTAACTTCCATAACATCGACATCTGTAATTTCTTATCCAGGATTTATCCTTTTAACCCTTTTGGAAATATATTCAGATTGACACTTTACTAGGTTCAAACCATGTGAACTTTAGTCACATTCACATGGTTAATGCTTCAAATCAGGAACTTAGTTTCAACGCTTCAACCAGTGTTGACTGATATGAAGATTTAAGGCATTACTCAGGTTATCTATATGGAATTTTTTCAAAAATTTATAACGTAAGGATATGCACAGTCAAAATTATGAACGTAGTTGACCGGATGAATATGTTTTTTTGTTTTTTTTTTTCATTTGGCGGATATGAATTTTTTGGTTTTGAAACTCACACTAATCACATGATATGTACAAAGGTTAGGAATATATCCCAGGCTTTTGGAATTAATTTTTCCACTTGCAAACCTGCTCCATTAGAGCATTAGAAAACATCTAAAAAACTAGTAACTTGTGGAGTTGAACCTTGGTTCTTTGCAAAACCCTATCCAACACAACACACGTTTCCTACCACAACCACACTCCACATACACACCATCTAACCCACAAACACACACAACACAACAAAAGCCATCCCTATTGTGGATGAGCTCCATCAATAAAAAGACAAAATTGTTGATTCAAAATGAAGTGCAAAGTGTAAACTATCATTCAATTTTTCTAATCCTAAAGACAATAATAAGTTTTTAGCTCACCTTGCAAATGCCAAATTAATCCTTATTCAACTCCAATTGCTCAAAATAATTTGATTCCTCAATCAAATCATAATTATCTTCAGCCAATGAATATTCAACTTTTAGAAAGTTGTTCAAATCTTTATGTCGTGAACAATTCAAATGGGGATCGTTAGGCCAATTCTTCACCACAATGATGATTGAGTCTAAATTATCCACTTGCAACCTGCAATGTTTTAAAGTTGTCAACACACTAGCATGACTTAACACATGTTCAGTTTCAATTTGTGACCTTGAAATTCCCAATATTTGTTTGGCAAGGACACCAATATTTGGGAATTGGGTTTCATAAATTTGCCACCAAGCTAAGGGATCAACACGTGTAACAAGGGTTGGATATAACCTCTTGAACAAGGATAACTCCCCAACAACAAGTGCACATGATGACTTTTACATAGATGCACCCACACCAAATTTTATCTTTTTCAATAGAGTCACCAAATCCAACATCAAATTTAACAACTTTTATTGCACATGCTTAGATAGTAAGGTTTAGTACCTCAAGGGTGAAAGCATGGTAAAGTATGCCAAAAAAATAATCACATGTGAAGTCACAATCACATTTATGACATAAACATGAAAGAACCTATTTAAAACTTCTTTAACTTTCATTATGAAACAATGGTGCACTCCATTGAGTTTATAGTAGGCTACATATAAAATGTGAGAAATTTTCATATTAAAAAAAAGGATAAAAATTGTGTTTTAAATTAGTTGGGTTTTCAAAATTTCCAACATACTTTTATCTGAGAACTTTGATAAATTATGATTATGGTATGAATTTATTTAAAACACATTGATACATATTAGTGTTATATCCATTTGAAAGTACAAAAAATTCAATTACAATTGTACTTTCATCATATTTTCATATACTTGAAGCAGGAACATGACACCTACTTTCCTATATTTGTATTTCTAAAAATGTACTTAAATGCATATTAAAACATGCAATTATTCAATATTATGCAATGAAGTCAAAGATCTTCTTTTTATTATTATTAAAGAAAAAAATATTCATGAGTTCAATGTATTAAGTCTTAATTTATGGATATTTTCCACCAAAAAAAAAGTATCTTTCATTGGCATAGTTTACCATGCTTTCACCCTTAAACATAATCATTAAAAGATGAATTACTACATTAACATCACACTTTGTAGCAAGATGAATATAATCCCCACGTCCCACTTAGTTTTCCACAACCTTCAAAGACTTGAACCTAGGATCAAACATAAAGGTGAGTATATTGTGCACCTATTGTGAACTATAGTCTTGCAAAAATTGGAAAAAAGGTTTGATGACCTTATAACATCCACCCACATGTTGTTTTGAAAGATGATAAACTTAGCATCAAATGCATCCAAAGCATTATAAACATCAATGACATTTCTAACCTTTGTTTCCAAAGTTAGTGTCAAATTGATACATGTATTAGGAGCATCATATAGTAGTTAGTGCCCTTGTGATTGGTTCATCACACAAGCAATGACAACTTTGTTCAAAATAGATGTGAGTGTTTCTGCAATTGCCCATACCTTAGCCTTAGGAACCCTTTTATTGCAAAACAATTGTCTTTTGTTGCCATTAACACAAAGTAATGGCCTTTTTTATTTCCAGTGTCTCTTCAAACATGACTACCTTACTAATAAATCTTGTTTACACTGGGGTCTTCAATTTCTCAGGCTACAACCCCTTCTCAACACATGTCCTTTCCCATTCATGCCTTCCTTTTCTCAACTTCTTTGTCCATATGATTATCTTTTGTAAAATGCCTTGGGCAACCTTCACATTGACCCATTTTAGATAAATATAGTCACCTTTTCATCATTAATAACATATTAACAAGCTTTAGACATAATGTGACCAAAACACATACCTTCATAAACCTACTAAAGTTTCAAAGGGCGAGAATTGACCATGGAACATAATATTGTCACCATCAATATCAAGTTGTTGCCCTCATCTTTCACAAAAGTAATCATATGATGCATTAAATCATTTATAAAAAATAATGAACACAATTGACTAGCCATGGAAAGGTTTGTGGTCTCATGAACCTCAAATAAACCAATGGTAACATGTTGGGACATCCAAGATTCAATCAAGTAAACAATTACCAAGGCAAAGGTGTCCACACCGCCTTTGGACATCAAAAGATCAAAACTAATTGACAATGTTGTTGCATCAACAAGCCTTGGCATCACATGTAATTGCATGGTTTTTATGACCATTGCCGGCAACATTTCTTCTACAAAAGTAATATGAGAAGGAAAAACAACACACTGGTAGAAGTGTAAAACTAACCTCCTTAACCAAATATGGTCACAAGTGGAAAGGGGCTAATACCCCTTGCAAATATACAAGACCAAGTCTTCAAAAAATTGATGTTATGCTTCATTAAACTTCTTGTAAGGATTTGTAACACAAAAATATGATGTGATTGCACACCCAAATGGTTCAAACCGTTTTTTCCCAAGTTTTTGACTATGACTTGTAACAACAACAACAAGTTCCTTAACAATGGCCAACTTTTTATAAACAACCAACTTTGGATATGGAGATTCAACATGGGTTATCATGAAAATGATCCCATTAATCTTACCATATTTGATAAGGTCTTTTTGTAGAATATAGTGTTGCCACAAGTCAAGAGCACCAAATTATTTTATTTTATAAATAATGCATTATAACATCTACAGCTTCTCAAGATCCATAGGTAAATTGTCATTTATAAATTTAAAAAATTGTAACAAATTGAGGTTCGACTATGTGGTTTCCAAGCTGTAACTTATGCTTGTATAATTGCAAGTTGTTACATGTTAACCTTAGCAAAATTTGAGGCAACAATAACATAATTTTAGATAGCAACAATAGCAACAAGATCTGAAACAATGACAATGGAACTAACACCAATAGAGCATATGCATGCTTTCAACATGTGCATATGTTATGAACATCTGATGTTGGTGGTCCCCATCAATACCACCAATGGACACAACCAATTGCACATCATCGTCTTCACCATCACTCAAGGTTGTAAAACAAAAACTACAACCTAACCCTAAAAACCCAACAATGTGCAAAAAAGAAAAAAACAATTTAGGGCAAGGCATGGAAGTTCACAATTGGAAAAGGTTCATAGACACATGGAAAGCAAAGTAAAAATGTAGAGCAAAAAAATTCAAAACACATGAAATCCAGGAAAGGAGCTTGAAGATTTACCTTGTCAATGGTTAATGTAAAGGTGTTGTTACAAACCATATTGTTGTAATCTCCACCAAAGTTATAGATGTTCCAATTAGAAGAATGTTTCAACAAATGTAGCAACCATCAATAGCAACCATGGACATCAACAATGTCATGAACACCAAAACTTTGAAGGAACAAGAAGACCTCAAAGGCCACATTTAGACAATTCAAACAACTCACACTTCATACCTCCAACCTCTCACACCCACACTCAGAGTGCCTCACAAACCTCACAATGCTTCACAAAACTTCACAAACCTTCATAAGCCTCAAACCTTAGACCTTAAACATAATGTTAAGTGCTTAGACCTCATAAAAACATTAAACGCTTAAACCTTAAACTTCATAAAGAGCCATGAATGTTCAATCTTTAGACTTCACAAATAATAAAGAATAGTCAAACTTCACAAATAATGCTCAAATGTTAACCCTTAGAAAAAACGCTTTAAGCTTAAACCTCATACTTCACAAAGATAGCATTCAAAGTTCAAACCTTCATCAGACCTTTGACCTTTGACCTCGCACAAAGATACCTCTAGCCTTTGACCTCGCACAAAGATACCTCTAGCCTTTGACCTCGCACAAAGATACCTCCAACCTTTGACCTTACACAAAAATACCTCTAGACTTTGACAAAGAACTTCACATTTCAAACCATTGATTTCAAACCTCCAACTTGACACAAAAACCTCATACCTCATACCTTCAACCTTCAACTTCACACCTCCAACCTCAGACCTTTGACTTCATAGCGAGCTTCACACCTTAGACCTTGGACTTGACATAGAGATTTCAAACTTCAAACCTTCGAAGTTCACCTTCACACCTTAGACCTTGGACTTGACATAGAGATTTCAAACTTCAAACTTTCAAAATTCACCCTTACACCTTAGACCTTGGACTTTACATAGAAATTTCAAACTTCAAACCTTCGAAGTTCACCCTCACACCTTAGACCTTGGACTTGACATAGAGATTTCAAACTTCAAACCTTCGAAGTTCACCCTCACACCTTAGACCTTGGACTTGACATAGAGATTTCAAACTTCAAACCTTCAAACTTCAACCTCACACCTTCAACCTCAAACTCTGACCTCATAGAGAAACCTTTAACCTCACATGCTCACACCTCACAAAAAACACTCGTACTTCAAACCATGCTCACACTTTCACCTCATAGAAAACACTCACGTTCTCACCTCATAGGATATATTGCTAAAGAATTGCACTTGAAGCGAGGAGGAGAGAAGACAAGAAAACAACACAAAAAGATGAAAATACACTTTGCACTCAAAACTTTGCTACAAAAAATCACAAATCACAAGGCACATGAAGTCAATAAAAGATGTGCATTTTGCACATTGCACTTAAAATTTTCTTAGCAAAACTTGAATGCAAAGTGTAAAACATTAAACTTTAAACCTTGTGAACTCCATGTCCATCCAACCTTAACCTTAATACCTAAACCCTAACCAATTATATGCCAAAATGCACCAGTTATGCGTTGGATATGCATATCATAATATGCATATCCAAACACATCCATACATGAATACCCAAATAGGGATAGTGGTACGGGCAATTCCCGTTGAAATATGCATGAACATCAATTCTTACATGAACAATTTATGCCAAATATGTATAAGGACGAATATTTGAAAAAATAAATTTGAATGTGAATAGATACATATCAAGGTATTATCCAAAAAAATTATACATCCGGGCAACACTAGTTTCAACCCTATTAAGCATCTAGGCATATTGAAAAGTTAATATGTAGGCTGAACTTTATAATTTGGTGATTAGTTTTAGTTTGCTATAAAACTTAATAGGGTCAACAAGTGTCCCACTAAACATTACTCGGTGATTGAACACCCTTCTTGTGTAAACCAATGTTAATCAATGGTCACACTCATTCCCATAAACATTTTAATGTGACATTATGATTCAATGCCAATCTTGAATAATGTGTTTAACTTTTTTATATTATCCCAATTTATTTATTTTTTGTGTGTGGTTATGGGCATGGGAAAAATAATAACCAAAACAATGCCATAGTATTATATCTAGTCATGTTTGGCAACGAGAGAAGACCAACACATTGTAATGCACATATTTGAAAACAAATATGGTGGCAATGTTATTTTTGAAGGTGGGTTGAACGCTTTTTCAAAAAACCAAACCCAGAAAGGCCAAGAAAATGTTTGGTGATAGGAGAAACCAACACATTCTTAAGGGTGGGATGGATTTTTTTTCACAAAACAAAACCGAAATAAATAAAAGGAATGTTTGGTTATGGGGGCTTGGGCTCACATTAAAGAACATATAATTCTTCATCAATAAACCCTAAAGTTTAACAAGGATACAATGCACAATGATCAACAAAAGACATCATATTTTTGAATCCTCCAAAGGAAAGTTTTTAAAGATTCCTACTATGCATTCCTTCCCAAAAAAAAAAGGCACAAATCAAAGTTTAAACTTAAGCAATGTTTACATCAAATGAGTATATCATTTTCTACTTTTAGTTCAAGCTTTAAGTAGATCCTCCCTATGAACCATAGTAGAAGAATAGTTCCAACTTTTCTTATAATTCCTAGGTCCTAATGTTGTAGTGCTAGGAAATTTAGACCTACTAATGAAAGTAGAACATGTAGAAAATGATAATTTGAGTTTGAAAGTTTACTTACAAATAACAAGTTTCAAAAATAATGTAAAACAAATAGAAGAACAAGAACTAGGTTCAAAAATAAATGTGCAAAAAACAAAAAACAAGGAGAAATTAAAGCATGTGGAAAAGGGATCAACATTAAAAATACAAATTGAAACTATTGATTAGATTTACAACCAAAGGTTCCAAACATATTTGGATTACCACTAGATCCAACAATCCATAGTTCAAAATGTTGCATCAAGGAGATTCAAGAAAGCTAAAAATCAACTAAGTCATATCAATCACTCCTACATATTTCTTCCCACTACATGCATATCAATAGAAGATGTTGATTTAACTTGTGATGATTTTGCAAATTTTAATACTTTAAATAAAATTTACAATAACATTATTGGAACATGTTACAGCAAAATTTCCAGATTTATTATATTTTTTGTATTTTTGGGTTGTTTATAAGGAAAAGAACAACATATTGTTGATTGGGCCATACCACATTCCACCAAGTTGTTCGAGGCTAGGACTAGGATGAAAAAATAAATCATGAACTTAATAGTCCTTTATAGGTGACAAAATAACATGTTGGACTTGCAAACAATAGAGATGGATAATTTATCCCTTGCAAGAAACAAGGAATTTTTTTTGTTTGTTTATGAACCACAAAACAAGATATCAACACCACAATTGAATTGAGTGTTTTCAATAATTAAAAAAGGCATGTGGATAGATTAAACAATAAAAGTAGTAATGGATGTTGTTGAAAAAAGGACATATGCCCTAAATAAGGCTAGCAACTCATGGAACATTCCAATGAACTTTCATTGTCACCACATGAATGGAAAAACCAAATCCATCAAGATGGGGCCATGAGGTGTATTTACAAAATAAGAAGATGTAATAGTAATTGCATGGACGTTAGTTATGCAAGAATGTGGATTATCCATAAGCCTATGACAATTAAAAATGAAAGACGTAGAGCTAACACAAATAAGGGCTACACCATTCCGAGATGGGATATCATGCAACAATTGGTAGTAATGGTTCAAGCTGAATATCCAAAAGTTAGCATTCAACAAGTAGAAGGATTGGAAGTGTGTAGAGCATAACTTGGGCTTACACCCACTTCATGCAACATTTTAACACCAACTTACAATCATTATTTAACCAATTTGGATCATATATGGATTTTTGATGAAATAAGTGTTTAAGTTGGCAAACAATTTGGAACAAAAAATTTAACTAAAAGAGGGTCAAATGAAGTTTATAGCAACATCCCCAAGTCTTGGGAATTGTTAACTATAAATTGTGTAATGAGTTTCTACTTGGGTTTTACATCTCCAGAGGTGAAAACCTTCGAGATGATTACATCAAATTCTATAAACTAAATACCCATATGGCAATGCAAAAAAATCATGTACGACTATTTTCATGTTTAAAGAGTTTTTATCTTTCTTTAAGAAATTAATTCCAAATGGAACATCTCTCATCAATTGATAGTTGTTAATTATGGATGGGCATGGTAGCCATGTTAACTTAAAATCAATAAACATGCAAAAAAGTTAAGGTTAAACATGATCACATGACCATCTCACACATCACTTACATTGTAACCATTAGATATTTCTTGTTTCAAACCTTTTAAAACAACATTTAGAAAGGTTAGGGATCACCATCTGCCTTTCTAGAAGCAATCATATGGAACCCAACAAGATAATTATAGTTGGGTGGGTAGATCACACCTTAGAACAATCATTCAAAAAAAAAAAAAATTTAAGTTCAGAATTATAGGTATATTGTTTTTTAACATGATCAAGGTAATGGATGGCAATACTCAACCAACAAAAATTTACATTGTAACAAACATGAACATGTTGAAAACACACTAAGGTGTAACAATTTTAGGCACATGTGGAAGTTCATAATGGTATAAATTAACATTACAAAAGCAATGTGAAAGCATGAAACCTTGAATCAAACAAGTCATTTTGCAAGTTATCATCATAAATTCATTATAAAAAAATTCGAACCTTAGTTTACCTTATGGAGAACTTAAATTTGATATGAGCTTCTAAATTATTAATTCCACTAAAAAAAGGACTTAATGGGAAAAAACCATGATTCAAAGTACATAGAAAAATTTGGTTTTGAAAATCATCTCAAAAAACCTTCTCAAGTATCAATGTTATCACATGATATTATCATTGAATCCTTTATTCAATTAAATACATTATATGAAGGTGCATTAGGTTTAGGTAATGAGTAATGAGAAAGGGGTAGAGCTAGGGAGGTGTGGAGGTACCAAATTGTTGTACCCTAGTAATGAGGAAGGAGATTGTAGTTATAAAATGAAGATCTATTGGGAGGTGTGTTTCTCAATGATAACATCAAGCAATGCTCAAGAAAACTAGTAAGTTCCTCTAAAAAAATTGAATGAACTAAAAAGGGGTTGTGCACTCTTGAAAATAGTCTTTGTTATTTATGCAAAAAATCAATTCTGGTCTATGCTTCCAAAGATTACTTGCCTAGTTTATGAGCTAATGCCATGAACCCCAACTATCTCATTAACTCTAGATTGTGGGTGGGTGTAGATGAACTAAATGACAATCTAGTCAAAATTTTGGGCAAAATGTTATATGAATATTTATATTATAGTTATTTGTTGTATCTCTAGAAGTAGTAGGAGGAAGACTTAATTATGAATGATGAAGTTGATTAGAATTCTAGAAATAGTGCAAAAAAGTTTGTACAATTATATTAGTATGATTGTTGGTGATTAAAAAGATTGATATATTTTTTTAACCATTTGTGATTTTTTCAATTCCTTGTTGTAGCTTGCATTTTCACAAGCACAAACATGAAAATTATATGTAGAATGTTTGTATTGGCCACATAAGCAAATTGGTCAATTGAAATATGTTCCACAAAAAAACACAAGTGTTGCCTATGTGTTCTTGTATAGGCGAAAGAATATTAGCTTATAATTATTTGATAGGATTGTATCATTGTTTCAAGATGTTGGAATGTGGCATTGCATTTAGCCCTTGTGCTTTCAATCAAGTAGTTGTAGCAAGAAAAGTTATAATTATTTATACTTGTCACCATTTCTTTCATTATTACAACTTTATTTGTTTGGTTTTCATCCCATTAAAAGTTTAATGTTTTGTCTAGAAAAAGAGGGAAAACCTTTAAAAGACATAAGGTCGATGATAAATACTATCAATTTCAAGCAAGGCCAATTACTTTGGAATTTGGGGAGGTAGTGTTGTGCTTTGATTTCTTGTGAGATCTATTTTAGGGTTTAAGGGTCATGGAAGGAACCATGTTTCTTTATTATGAACCATGTTTGGTGGGTGAAGGGGGGGGGAATAGGTGATACTTTTGAATTGTAACAAAAATAAGGCAAAATACTAGGTGGAGAAACAAGAGTCTATGACAACATTGAAACCTTAGAAGAGGTGTTAGTTGTTGAGGCACAAGCCATTTGGATAATGTTGTTGTTTGCATTGAAGGCCAATAAAAGGTATTTGGTATTTTATTACAAAAGAAGTGCAATTTGGGCTTTCTTTTTGTTGCAACAAAAAAACATGTTGCTTGATGTGGATGCAATGTAGGTGTGTTGGCCCTTTTTTTATCATTTCTAGAATTTGTTACAATTATAGCTGCCCACAATATTTTGGTTATAATGTTGGACCCAAGGTTCAACGAGCTGAAATGCATCATTGATTTTCTTGGCCATGACAAGGTTAAACTTCTAACATTAGATATTATAGTAAAATCTTGATCCCTTGCTTGTGAAATACAACCATTCCTTGAATTCTAATGTTGCAAGTACTTGTACCTCAATTGTAGATGGCCTACTAGATTTTCTTTTTGATATTCCAATTTCAAGTGTAGAGGCAAATCATGGATTATTTTTAACCAAGTTGTCTTTTTTCTGTTGTTGTGTTGTGAACTTGATTGATGATATAGGGTCACCTTTGCTTTGGTGGAAGGACCATGCTATGTTATATTCCAATGTGGCCTTTCTTGCTAGATAGATCTTGGGAATTCCTAATTTGTAGATTGAAATAGATGGGGCATTATTTGTGGCTAGAGTCTTGACTAGTATGTGTTGTTGTAGATCTGGGCTCACAATCTTGGATGCCTTAATCATGATATATAAGAATTGGAAGGAAGATGTGCAAGTTGGCTACCACTTTGCAAAGAAGGATGTTGAGGAGTTTTTTACTTTTGAAGCATACCTTCTTGAAGCCCATGAAGAAAAATAAGACCAATTTGATTACTTTCAAGATGATTTGTAATTGTTGTAGTATATTCCTTACATACATGGATATGATTTAAACTTGTCTTTGCAATTTGCAGTTTGAGTTTTAACTTTGCACTTTGCAACAATTTTGTGTAGTGTTGAAATTTCACATGCTACAAAATTCTATAACATTTTAGACTTGAAACTTTTTAGATTTTAAATATGATCTCAATTCCCAATCATCTATATGTGTTTGTGCATGGTGCAATGTGCAATTGGTGCCAATGTTTGTTTTTGCATGTCTCTGTTGGTTCAGAGTGGAGCATTGTTTAAACTTTGGAGTTTTTCCAACTGTCATGAAAACATACTAGGACCAAGGTTGATATTCACTGGTGTCAACTTTTAAAATAAGATTGATACCAGATTTATACTTAGTCTCACATTTCAGATTTTAATACCAGATTTATACCTCATTTGATCACTTCATTTACATACCCGGACCATATTAAACAGGCCAAATGAAATGAATGCAGTCAGTACAAAAGTACTGCTGCTATTTTTTCCTCCAGTCTGCACATTTGCCCCATCTATATTTTCTCAAGTGACACCCCTGGCATGTTTTGCGCTCGTAACCTCATATAATACAGCAAGTTTTGCACTTGTAACCTCACATAACATGCCAAGTAATATGTTACATAACCCTTTATACCCCTAGTGTGTTCATAACGTGCATAACATGGACTCAAAACATGCCTAGGCATGACAAGGTGAAACTAAACCGGGCAAATGGGCAGACTGCAGGAAAAAATCGCAGCAGTACTTTTGTACAGACTGCATTCATTTCCCTTTGGCCTGTTTAATGCTTTCCCATTTCCACTTATGGAAGGCAACGTGTTCACGAAGGCGATTGACGGCTATCGTTACGCCTCACGAGATGGGCGCGTGAAATACACTCGTCGCTATTCAATGCGAAGTAGATAGCCTAGGCCCTGTAGCTGGGTAAATCTATTCATTGCAGTCACGGCACGTTAACAGAGTAATATAAAGAAAGTCATCAACTACCAGTTTTTCCACTATAGTCGGTAAATATGAATTTACTCAATTACCTCCAGTCAATGAAATGTGCGAAACACACAAGTCGGACTGTCGGAACACTCTGATTTGGTGGTCGGATTCTTCAGTAGTTT